>Ga0224495_10000012_pt1 | contig 208020 bp, 177 predicted proteins | sample SF_Jul11_sed_USG_FD_168128 | JGI IMG/M metagenome (GOLD analysis project Ga0224495, IMG submission 168128) | Sediment microbial communities from San Francisco Bay, California, United States - SF_Jul11_sed_USGS_4_1 | ecosystem: Environmental > Aquatic > Marine > Sediment | place: USA...
GCGGCATCACCATCGCCCAGGCCTTGGCGGCCCCGCAGGGCCTGGTACATCACCCCCACCCAATACAACCCCCCCGCACCCATCAGCATTCCCCCCACCATGTCCACCAAGTTTCCACTGATGGGGAACACCAGCAGCCACGCCAAACGCAACAATATTCCCGCCGTAACGAACCGCAGGTCTACTTCCATCTCTCGCAGGTCCACCACGGCGATCAGGTAACCCGTCCAGCCATACAACAGGGGCTGGGTAAGGGGCCACAGGTTGCCAGGGGGCCAACCCTCGGGCAGCGGCCACCCCAGGGAAATCAACATCCCCATCAGGGCCAGCGCCGGGGCGGTGGCGGGTTCCCAGGGGTGGGGGGGCTGGCCCGGCGAACGGGCCGCCCGGTTGAGCCAGGGGGCGGCCAACCAAGCCGCCCCCACGCACAGGGCGGCCGCCAGCCAAGAAAGATAGGGGGTGAACGCTATCATGAATTCTCTAAAAAAAAGAAACAGGGGGGTTGCCCCCCAAATATTCTCATCCAGGGGAACTTCTGGCTGGAACCTTCGTATACCATCTACGGGTTAATAGACACACCGCCCCCCTTAGAGCAGGCCGTGGGGTTCAATTCATGATATCCTACTTATAAAAGTCATCGCATTCGAAATAAACCCAGGGAGGTGTTAATTCCGACGATAAAAGAGCGAAATCAAGAGCGATCTTCAAACAAGGAGAACACCTATGCAGCCATCTGTGGAGGATGTGGGAACGCTGGAATTGGATACCGCAGACACCGACCGCACGAGCGGCAGCGCCGTAGAAGCCGTGGAGGAGCAAGAGCAAATTCTTGAGGGACCGACCGACGAGGAACAACAGACGCTGCAAGACAAAGCCGCCATTCGGGCTTGGGAACACGACCTGGTGGGCCGGGTGAAAAACGGCGACCAGCGAGCCTTTCGGGAACTGGTGGAGCGCTATGGCCGCCAAGTGAGAAACCACTGCCTGCGCATGGTGGGCAACGAGGATGAAAGCGAAGACCTGACCCAGGAGGTGTTTTTCAAAGTGTTTCGCTCCATTGAAAAGTATGAGCACGCCTATTCGTTTTATACCTGGCTGTACCGGATTACCGTGAACTGCTGCATTGATCACCTGAGGCGGCGCAAACGCAAGCCCGCCAATGTGTCACTGTCTCACGGGTATGGCGAAGAAGGCTGGGAAGCGGGCAAAGACCGGGACCTGCCCGATGGGCGGTTTGTGCCGGACAACTCCCTGTCTCAGCAGCAGACCCAAGATATTTTATCCTCGGCCATCAGTCAGCTGTCTCACAAGCTGCGGGTGATTTTGGTGCTAAAAGAAATCGAAGGATTCTCCTACGATGAAATCGCCGAGATCATTCATGTGTCGCGGGGCACGGTGAAATCCCGGCTGTTTCGGGCCCGGGAACGCATGAAAGAAATTCTCACCCCCATGATGGCTCCGTGACTCGGATCCGGGGGATGAAGAGATGGCTTCCGTCCAGTTCACTCTTCCGAACGGATGAAGAGACAAACCGATGGTTTCAATGATGGGCAGACAGAAAACAAGAGATGTAGAGTCATCTACATGACCAAAACTTTTGCGGTGAACAGGGAGCATGAGGGGCGAAGCCCCTCATCTTTAAGTCTTTAAGCCGTACGAGATAAAAGAGTTTTTGCACCAAAATGAAGATGAATGCGTTCAAGTGTTAAGAAGAGGGAGAAATGATGAAAGAATTTGAAATAAATAGGGTGGAAATATGGTTGGGAAGTAGAGAAATGGGGGCAGCACCCGATCAACAGGCATTCAAAGAAACCATAGGAAGACAGCGGGAAGACGCCTGGAACATTTCGGCATACCGCGTAGAAGCATAAAACTTGCAAAAAATATTTGCGCAAGTGCATGACTTAAAAGAATGGCAGCAAGAATTTCCTGGCGGGGACCCATCCCGCCCCGACAGGAGATAAAAAACCCTCCGGGATGGCGTATTCCAAGGAACAGCTCCCTCCCCACGGGAAAGGAACTGGAGGAAGACGTTACCTTTCATGTTGACACAACTTTTCCTGATGCAGGTTGGCCTGGGCCGGGAAAACGCGTGTTTTTGTTTAAATCCAAATGGAGAAAATATTGCTCATTAATTGAAGGAGCCCAACCATGAAACGAACGTGCGCCTCCATGGCCGCGGACATTTCATCCTACTTTGATGGAGAATTGGAGAAGGAGAAAATTCCTCCCCTCAAAGCCCATCTGGAAGGATGCGAGAATTGTCGCGCCAAGCTGGAGGGCATGTCCCGAATCCGTACGGCTTTGCAGGCCCTGCGGGAACCCGGAAGCGATTCTACCCGGTCCATGGCCGACCGGGTGCTGGCCAGTTTGGCCCGCAACGCCCCTGGAACCCCCATTTCTCTTGACCACGGAACTCTCCCGGTTTCGAAGGGAGAAAAGTCCGCAGTCAGTTGATGTTCGGGACAAGCCACGGAATGCAGGATAAAAAAGCCGGAGTGTCCGCAAGGGCACTCCGGTTTTTTTGCGGCCGGGTTTTTACTCCAATCGTTCATTGTCGTAAGGACCTCTCCGAAACACCCCTCTTCCGTGGGCATCCGAACAGCACCTCTCCCCCCTGCCCCCCTCCCCAATCAGGGAGGGGGGATGGCTCGAATCCGAAAGGTGATGCGCTTGCTTCCGTTCGGACTTCACCAACCGAACGGATGAAAAGATAAGCGGAGGAGGGGTGCTTTTTGGGAATCACTCAAAGCCAAAGGGGTATGAGATGGCTTCCGGCTTTCCCCATCGAACGATTGAATACAATCATTGATGGATTCGAGTACAAACCAGCACAAATGGGATTCAGCAGGGAAAAAACCTGGGGAGGGATACGGGTACTAACCTTGATTCAACGAGTTGTACAACGCGCTGGCCTGCTGGGCTTCTTCCAGCCGGTTGGTTTTCATGTACACCGCCTTGCGGATGGCGTAAATTTCCTTGTTCACCGAATCCAGCTTTTCAGCCCTGTCGAGCAGGGTTAGGCAATCGTTGTATTTTTCCTGAATCATCATCAGTCGGGCCATGGCAATCAGGTTGGGGGCGCTGCGGTCGTTGATGTTCAACGCCCGGTTTAAGAACCCCATGGCTTTCTCCATCCAATCTTTTTTCTTAACCGGGTCCTGCTCTAACCCCATGCCCTTCAGGCTGGCCATGGCCATGTTGCGGTAGGCCACATCATACTTGGAGTTCGCCTCAATGGCCGTTTTGAAAAACTCCATGGCCCCCTCATATTGATCCTGCATCAGCATCAGCACCCCCATGTTGTTGTTGGCCAGGGGGTTGGTGGGTTCGGTGGCCAGGGTTTTTACCACCCCCAGTTTTTTCCGCTCGCTCTCTTCTTCTTTTTTCATGTTGAGCATGCGATAGGCCGCCGCCGACATGATGTACAGGGTTTCGTTCAGGCGGTCCACCATCACGGCTTTTTGCAGAATGGCCAGGGCTTCCTTCACGCTTTGGGTGCCCCCTTTTTGAATCAGCATTTCGGCCCAGGCCACATAGGCCGGGATAAAGTTGGGGTCTTTCTCCACCGCCCGGCCAAACATCATGGCGGCCTGGTTAAACCCTTTTTGCTCGGCCAGCGCCTTGCCGGCTTTCACCAGGGCCGGGGGGGTGTCTCGCTGAAAATACGACATGGGGTTGAGTTTATCCAGAAACGATTTCTGGCTTCCCCCCGTGGCTCCCGAATTTTTTTGTTGGGTATCGTTGGCCATGGGCTGTGGGGGATGGGAGGGGGAACCGCGTTGATGGCGTTTGGGCTGTGAGCAGCCCACGGGGATTTGGCGGCGCAAACGATATTTTCAGACGGAGGCCCGCCTGGATTTCGAGCCTTATTTTCTACATTTCCCCAAGACTTGTCAAAGATTTATCCCCTATTTCATACAACGATCCATCGGTGATAAGAGCGTGGAGAGGAATGTCCCAGGTGTCTTGGGGCAGGGGTTCGGCCAGCTGCAGCTGAAAGGCTGCCGCCGCCAACAAGGGGGGGTTGCCCAGCCGGTTCAGCCGGGCCAAAAAACGGTCGTAATAACCCTGCCCAAACCCCAGCCGCCCCCCTTGGCGGTCAAAGGCCAACCCTGGCACCACCACCAGCCCGGCATTCATCAGCAGGGCTTCGTCGGCGGGTTCTGCTGGTTCGGGCAGGGGAATGCCATAGGGGCCCGGAATCAACCGGTGGTTGGGCAAATAGTGTAGGCATTCCAGGCTGTTCCCTGGGCCCACCCGGGGCACCAAGGTGGTTTTGCCCAGGGCCCAGCAGGCTTGGAACAACGGGGCGGTGTCGGCTTCTTCTGGCAGGCTAAGGGGGGCATGTACCACCTTGGCTTGTAAAAATCCTGACCAGGCGGTGAACCGAGCCCATAACGCTTGGGTGGCTCGGGTCCGTTCTTCTGGCGGAAGGGCAGCCCGCCGTTGGCGGTATTCCCGGCGCAACCGGGATTTTTCGGCGGCGGTGGAAGACAAGTTTTGGGGGGTCATGGGGTCACCGGTTCTTCTCCCGCAGGCTCCACCCGGGGGGTGAAAAAATATCCGCCCTCTTCTTCCTCAGGGTAATGGAAGGTGTACCACACCCGCCCTGGCACCGGGGTCAGTTCGGCCCGTCCCTCCGCCAAGTTCAACCGGTGGCGGAAGGCCACGGTTAACCCCCGGCCGTGGCCCGCAATACCCAACGCGCTGGGCGGTTTGCCGCCTTCCCGCAGAAACTTGGGCAGGTGCACCACCCGCCGGTGGTGGCAGTAATCCAGCCGCAGCAGCCCCGCCAGTTCCACCGGGTCCGGCCAGGGCGGGGCTTCGGCGTTGGTGGAGAACTCCTCCAGCAGGTGGAGATACAGTTCATCCAGCGGCAGAGACCGGCTAAACAGCCCCAGCCGGGCAAACCGCCCCGCCAGCCGTTGAAATACATCCCAGGTGGGCAGGGCCTGGGCCAGCCGGGCCAGGGTAAACCGGAACCGCCCCGAATTGGCGTAAAGGTTATACACCGCCTCGAAGCCCTTCAGGTTCACCACCTCTTCGGCGGAAAGATCGTTGTGGCTCAGAAACTCGTAGGGGGGGCGGGATTGCACCCGGTAACCGTGGGCGACCCGCTGGGCGTTTACCGGGGCCCCCGGCAGAAACTTTAAAAACCCCAGTTGCAGTTCGTGGGGGCCCCAGGCCAGCACCGTTTCAAAACTGCGGCGGATGGCCGCCAGGTTTTCTCCCGGCAGCCCCCAAATTAAATCGGCGTGAAGATGCACCCGCCCAGCCTGGGCCAGCCGGGCCACTGCCGCCCCCAGGCGGTCTTCTTGCTGGCGGCGGTTCACCGCGGCTTTCACCGCGGGGTCGGTGGTTTGCACCCCCACCTCGAACTGAAACATGCCTGGGGGCACGGTGTCTAAAAAGTCTAGCAGGGGGTCGTCCAGCAGCCCCGCCACGATTTCAAAATGAAATTGGCAGCCGGAAAACCCGGTGAGCCATTGAAAGAACGCCAGGGTTTTGGCCCGGTCCAGGTTAAAGGTGCGGTCCAGAAATTTAATCCGCCGGGCCCCCTGGGCCATCAGCCAGCTCAGGTGTTCCCGCACGGCCTGGTCGTCAAACCTTCGCACCTGCTTGTCTAAAGAAGACAAGCAAAACGAGCAGCTGTAGGGGCAGCCCCGGCTGGTCTCCAGGTACACCATGCGTTGGTGAATGCCCTCCAGGTCTTCTTCCGTCCAGGGCAGTTGGGTTAACGGGGGCAGGTCGGTGCCATAGGTTTTCCAGCGGGAGAGTTGTTCTGGGGTGGGGGTTTGGTTTTGGGCCAGGGTGTTCAGCAGTTCTACCCATTTGCGCTCTCCCTCGCCAGAAATCAGCACGTCGGCCGGGGGCGGGGGGGCGGGGTCAAAACTGACCTCAGGGCCCCCCAGCACCACCCAGGTTTCCGGCATCAGGCCCTTCAGCATTTCGGCCAGGGCCAGGGCTTCCTCCCGGTTCCATATGTACACGCTGATGCCCACCACCGCCGGGCGCCGGGAAAAAATTTCTTGGGCCATCCGCCACAGGGGGGTTTGAATGGTGTACTCGGCAGTCCACACCCCAGAAAACCCCGCCTGCCGGGCGGCGTTCCGCAGGTAGCGCACCGCTGGAGCCGCGTGAACATACTTGGCGTTCAGGGCCACCAGGCCGATGGAAGCGGATTTGTCCATGGAGATTCGCGAAGGGTTGGATTGTATTCAGAATATCACGCCATGCCCCTGACTTCATCTGTCCAACCGTAGCTCGAAGCCTTCGGTTATTCTGTTCAACCGTTTGGATGAGAAGACCGAACGGAAGCAGGGCATAACCTTTCGGCGTTGTGTTGTTCCCGAACAGCACCCCTCCCTGGCGGCTTCGCCGCCTGTCCCTCCCCATTCGGAGAGGGACCATGCTCGAATCCAATGGATTCTGATTTTATCCGTTCGGAATACATGGGCTGGACGGAAGCAGGGCATAACCTTTCGGCGTTGCGTACCGGGATGCCCAGGGTCAGGGTGTTGGTGGGAACTGGCGGCGGGGGGTGTTGTCTTCACAATCTTTCCCATCTCTTTACAAACCTCACTCTTTACCAACCTCACAATCCAAACATCGACATATACCCCGCCTAGGGCGCGCCGGTGACTTCCACTTCAACCTGGCCGTTGGTGCGCTTCTTCAGGGTAAAGGCCACGGCAGACACGCCGGATTCTTTGGGGTTGGAAATCCTCACTTGAACCCGGCAATGGCGGGTCATGCCATCGGTTCCGCCATCGGTGGGGTTTTCCAGCGACACGGTGTATTCCGCCGCGGCTTGGCGGCCGTATTCAAACACCATCTGATTGTACAGCACCCGTTCCACCAGTTTCTGGCCTTCGGGCAGATCGCAGGGGGGGGCCGCCACCGGGGGGTTGATGAAAAACACCAAGCTTCCCGCCAAGGCCAGGGCCGCCACCGACACTCCCCCAGTTACCCCCCAGCGGAACCGGGGCTGCTCGCGCCAGCGGGTTTTGTGGGCCTCCCACAAAATACGCAGGGGGTGGCGGGCCACCTCGTGGGCCACGTGGTCCAGGTCGGAGGGGAGATCGTTGTTGAGTCGCTTGCGGAAGAGTTTCAGCTTCACTGGACCGTTGCTGGGGGGAGGAACATGAACCCGTGTGGCAAAGAGCTAGAGTAAAAGAACATGATATATGACAAAAGTAAAAAAAGGAGTAACAGGACACGATAAAAGGGTTCCATTCCCCGGCAGGAATTGCAACCGCCTACAACCGATTGATGCCGTTCAGGGCGGCCACCCGGTAGCCTTCGGAAAAGGTGGGGTAGTTGTACACGCTGTCGATAAAGTATTCGATGGTCCCTTCATGGGCCATCACCGCCTGGCCAATGTGAATCAGGTCCGTGGCGTAGTCGCCCAGAATATGCACTCCCAACAACTTCAGGGTATCGCGGTGGAACAGCAGCTTCATCCGCCCGGTGGTGGTGCCCATGATTTGCCCCCGGGCCAGCTCTTTGTAGGTGGCGGCACCCACCTCGTAGGGAATTTTGGCGCGGGTCAGGTCTTCCTCGGTGGCCCCCACGGTGGAGATTTCTGGAATGGTGTAAATGCCGGTGGGGATTAAATTGAAACCGGGGTTATCCACCGGTTTGCCGCAGGCGTGCAGGGCGGCCAGGCGGCCCTGGTGCATGGCGGTGGCGGCCAGGGCCGGAAAGCCGATGACGTCTCCCACGGCGTAGATGTGGGGCACGGCGGTTTGAAACTGCGTGTTTACCTCCAATTGGTGGCGCTTGTTCACGGTAAGCCCCGCTTTGTCTAGGCATAGTTCGCGGGTGTTGCCGGTGCGCCCGTTGGCGAACAGCAGGTAATCGCTTTTCAGGGCCTTGCCCGACTCCATTTGGGCGTACACGTTTTCACTGTCATGCTCCACGCCGGTCAGGGTTTCGCCCAGGCGCAGGCGAATGCCCGCCTCGCGCATCAGGTAGGTGAGCATGTTGGCGATTTCCAGGTCTAAAAAATCCAGCACGGTCATGCGGGGGTTGACCAAGTTCACCTTCACCCCCAGGTTGGAAAAAATCGTGGCGTACTCGCAGGCGATGACCCCGGCCCCAATGATGGTGAGGGTTTTGGGCACCTGGTGCAGGCCCAAGATGGTGTCGGCGTCCAACACCCTGGGGTTGGAGAAATCCAGCCATTCGGGGCGGTAGGGAGAGGACCCCGTGGCGATGATGATGTGCTCGGCCCGGATTTCCTCCGTGCCGGCCCCCCCGGCCAGGTTCACCCGCAGGGTGTGGGGGTCTTCAAAGGAAGCCACCCCGTTGAGGTAATCCACCTTGTTGCGCTCCAGGTTGCGTTCCAGCCGGTCGGTGAGAGAGAGGGTGGTGGCCCGGCGGCGGTGCATCAGGCGGTCAATAGAAAGATCGTGGTCCAACACAATGTTGATGCCGTAAATGGCCCGCTGCCGGGTGAGGGCAATGTATCGAACGCTTTCCCGTAGGGTTTTGCTGGGAATGGTGCCGGTGTGCAGGCAGCCCCCGCCGGGAAGGTTTTTTTCCACCACCAGCACGGTTTTTCCCAGTTTGGCGGCTTGAATGGCGGCCTTTTCGCCGCCGGGGCCAGATCCAATCACCAACAGGTCATAGGTTTTCGCTGCCATGGGGCCTCTGCGATGGGGGGTGAGGGGTATTCCAAAGGTGTCTCTTGTTGTACGCCCATGGGGGGGAATTTGGCAAAGCCAGCCCCGCATGGAGAGATAAATTCATGATAGGCTTTTCCCCATGAAACCCAACCTGGAAAAAAGGGTGATGCTGGCCTTGAGAGAGATCTCCAGCCAGGGCCCCCGGCTGGACGGCACCGGCTTGGTGCTGGTGAGCGGTGGCTCCGACTCTACGGCCCTGCTGCGGCTGCTGCATGCCCTCACCCCCCGCTTTGGCTGGGGGCTAGAGGTGGTGCACTTTCACCACGGCTTGCGGCCCGAGGCCGAGGCCGAGGCGGCCTGGGTGGCGGCCCTTGCCGAACGCTTGGGGCTGCCCTGCCACGTGCGGCGGGGGACCCACTTGGCCGGGCAGCCGGGGCTGCAGGCCCGGGCCCGGGCTTGGCGGCAACAAGAAACCCGGGCCCTGCTGGCGGAGCGGGGGGCGGCTTGGGCGGCCACCGGCCACCAGGCCGGGGACCAGCGGGAAACCCTGCTGATGAAATGGCTGCGGGGGGCCCACCTGGCCCATCTGCGGGGGATGGAGCCTTGGCAGCCCCCCCATCTGCGCCCCCTGCTGGGGGTGGAGCGGGAAACCCTGCGGGAATACTTAACCGGGCTGGGCCAGGGCTGGCTGGAGGACCCCACCAACCACTCGCCCCGTTACAAGCGCAACCGGGTGCGGAACGAATTGATTCCCCTGCTGGAGGAATTGTGCGGAAACCTGCCCCAACGGCTGGAGACCCTGGCGGCTCAAAGCACCCAACTGGAAGCTTGGCTGAACCGCCTGCCGGAACCAGCCCAGGGGGTGGAGGGTGCCCCCTGGGTGTCGGCTGGGGAGCTGGCCGCCCTGCCAGCCCTGGCCAGGGGGTATCTGCTGCACCGGTTTGTGGAACGCCAGGGGGTGGGTTTGGAGTTCCGCCACCTGGAACCGGCGGTGGAACTGCTGGAGACCAACCAGGGGGGCTGGCGGCTAGACCTGCCGGGGGGGCGGTGCCTGAAAAGAGAGCGGGACAAACTGTGGCTGGAGGGGTGACTACTTTTTGGGCGGGCGGTAGAAGCTGGCCAAAATGGCCGCCAATTGTTGGGGGTTTTCGGCGGCGGCGCAGCCCTCGGGGTGGGTGGCAATTTTGCACAGGGCGGCATACTGGGGGTCGTTGGGAGAAACGTAAAACCCAATGATGTGGATGGTGACCCAGGGCACCTTTCGCCGGGCGGCCTCCACCGCGGCCAGGGTGTAGGGGCTTTGGCCCCAGTCCTCTCCGTCGGACACCACCACCAACACCGGGAAGCGCTCGCCGGATTTGTACAGGGGCACGTCGGCGGGGTTGTTGAAGATATCAAGGGTTTTCACCACCGCCATGTACAGGTTGGTGCCAGCGGCGGTGCGGAGGCCCTTTAACCGGGCGCGGAAGTTTGCCCGCACCGGGGAATTTTTCTTCCCCAGGGTCACAAACCCCTGGCTGCTCCCTTCTCCCCCTCCCCCTTCTCCTCCCTCCAGGGGGTGGGGAGACAAAATGGAATTGAAGCTCCACAGTTGCAGCCGGGTTTCCGGCTTCATGTCTTGTTCCACTCCCCGCAGGGCTTCCATGGCTTCGTCTAGCCGGGTGCGGCCCCGGCCGGGAATCTCGTTCAGCATGGAATCGGAGGTATCCACCAGCAGCACCACGGTGGGGTAGGGCTCGGGGGGGAGGGCGGGCTGGGGGGGCCTGGCGGCCGCGGCCGCGGCCGGAACCGTGGGCCGGGGAGCGGGCGGATTGGGTTGAGCGGTGGGTGGGGCTTCCCGCACAAACTGGGTGCCCTCTTCGTTCACCACGTCGGGCACAAACACCTGGGCCAAGGCGGGGCTGCCAGCCAAACAAGCCAGCAGCGCCAGCAGCAGCCCGCGGATGTGTGTGCTCATGAACATGGCTCCAGTGTGTGAATGGCCGGGTCTTACTCCATTCATTCCAAATCAACGGGCACTTGGCAAGAAAGCCATGGCTTAGGAAAATGGACGTGTCTTAAAAAAAGCCTTGGCTTGGCAAGGAAAAGAAGGAAAGGGTAGAATTTAGTTGGGGGTTTTCTCCCCGATCCATCACCCTTATCCTAGGTCATGCTCCCATGAAGATTTCTGGCTGGAAAAAGTGGGCCCTGGCGGCCCTGGGGCTGTTTGTGCTGGGCACTGGCGTGGCGACTCTGGTGGCCGCCCCCAAGCACAACCCCGACCTGCGTAACCAGAACCCCATCGTTAGCGAAGCGGGGGATAAAATTCTGCGCAAGGCTTGTTTCGACTGCCACTCGAGCGAAACCCACTGGCCCTGGTATTCCAACGTTCCCCCCGTGTCGCTGCTGGTGGCCTTGCACGTGAAGGAAGGCCGGGAGCATTTGAATTTCTCCAAGTGGGACACCCGCCCCCAAGAGAAAAAAGCCAAACGGCTGCAAAAAGCCCTGCATGAAATTCGGGAGGGAGAAATGCCCGAGGGGACCTATCTCATCATGCACCCTGAAGCCCGGCTGACCAAGGAAGAAGTGGACACCCTGACCCAGGAAGTGGCCCGGGTGTATGGTGAGGAATACACCAAGCCCCCCAAGAAAAAGGACCACGATCACAAAGAGGGAGAAGAACACGAGAAGGGTGAAAAACACGAAGAAGAGGAACACGATGAGGAGTAATATTTTCTAGCAACCATTTCCCAGTGCTTTCCCTCGTTCGTTTGCATGCGGCTAAACACCTCTCCATGGGGTTGATCAGATCCATGGAGAGGTGTTTTTTTTCGCCGTCCTACCCACCGGCAACCAACACGTCCGATTTTTTGCTCAGAAATGAAAAGGGGGCCGCAGCCCCCTATCCACCAGCGAATTCGTGTCTGGGATGCCCGGGGTTTATTGGTCGGACCCCCGGGTGACTTGGAAATACAAGGTGCCGCAGTTTTGTAAGATGGCCCGTTGGCCCTGAGACCACCATTCGCTGCCTCCTCCAGATGTACAACCCACGACAGCGGTGGGGATCCCGTTATGCATTTCATAGATGGAGCCAGATATGGTCCCGATACTAAAAGGTGGGGGGGGGGTATCTACTTCCCAGATGTCTCCCCAGCCATTGTTTTTATGATAATGCGCCAAGCCAATCCAGCGGATTTGGGCCCCCATCTGATTGACTGCTCCGGTCATCGTGGTAAATGAACTAGTCTGATTAAAAGCCGCCACGTAGGGGTCCTTCCCAAAGGGAGAGTTGGCCGATGGGGCACCTTCATAAGTAATGGGGGGGGTGGTTCCACCCGCAGAACTTACCACGAAATAATCTTTTTCGTTTCCCCCGCCGCAGCCGCCCAGGGCCAACAGCCCCACCAACAGGGCGGCCCCCCAAGCCAACCGGGCCGGTATCGACGGAATAATTTTTAAGTATTTGTTATTCATGGTCTTCCCGTGAAGAGGACGAACATTGGGAGGCGTGCCTTGCGAACGCTCCTTTCCATTCTCCTTTTCTTATATCGCCTTTCCGGTCAAGAGTCCAATGTTCCAGGTTAGGTTTTGTCTTGGGGCTCTGGGCGCATGGTGGGGAAGAAAATGACATCGCGAATGGAATAACTGTTGGTGAGCAGCATCACCATGCGGTCCACCCCAATGCCTGCCCCGCCCATGGGGGGCATGCCATATTCCATGGTGCGCACGAACTCCCGGTCGTAGGGGTGGGCTTCTTGGTCTCCCTTGGAGCGCCGGGCGGCTTGTTGTTCAAACAACTGGCGCTGCACCAGGGGGTCGTTCAGTTCGGAATAGGCGTTGCCAATCTCCCAACCGGCAATATAGGGCTCGAAGCGTTCCACCAAGCCAGGTTTGTCCCGGTGGGCTTTGCACAGGGGGGTGGTTTCCTCTGGAAAGTCGGTGATGAAGGTGGGCTGAATCAGCTTGGTCTCGCAGATTTCTTGAAACAAATGGGCCATGGCCATGCCGCGGGAGTATTCCTGAGCGTCGTCCCAGTCGTGGTGCTTCAGCAGGGTTTTCACCTCGTCATCCTTCAGCCGGGGGAAGTCGATGCCGCCCAGCTCCCGCAGGGCTTCTTCCATGGTCATGCGCTTCCAGGGAGGGGTTAAGTCTATGGTGGTGTGCTGATAGGTAAGGGTGAGGGAGCCATGGGCGGCCATGGCGCAGGCGGCCCAGATGTTTTCCATGTGGCGCATCATGTCGGTGTAGTCGGCATAGGCTTGGTAAAACTCCACCATGGTGAACTCAGGGTTGTGGCTGCGGTCGATGCCCTCGTTGCGGAAGTCTTTGCCAATTTCAAACACACGGTTAAACCCTCCGGCCACCAGCCGCTTCAGGTACAACTCATCGGAAATGCGCAAATACAGCGGCAGGTCCAGGGCCTTGTGGCGGCTGGTGAAGGGGGTGGCGGCGGCCCCGCCATACAGCACTTGCAGCACGGGGGTTTCCACTTCCATGAATCCCTCGCTCACCAAATAATTGCGCAGGGCGTGAATGATTTTGGTGCGCTTGATGAACACCCCGGCGGCGTCTTCACTGGCGGCCAGGTCCACCCCCCGGTGGCGGTAGCGGAACTCGGTGTCTTTCAGCCCTTCGTGAACTTTGGCCCCCTCCTCGGTCTGTTCCACCTTGGCCACCGGCAGGGGGCGCAGGGCCTTGGCCAGCATTTGCCACGACTTCACCCGCAGGGTCAGCTCGCCTGTTTTGGTACGCATCATCACCCCCCGCACCCCCATGAAGTCTCCCAGGTCCAGCAAATCAAACTGCTGAAAGGCCTCTGGCCCCACTTCGTCTTCCCGCAGGTAAATCTGAAACCGAACGTGATCGTCTTTCAGGTGGCAGAAGGCGGCCTTGCCCTGGCGGCGGATGGCCACCAGCCGGCCCGCGGCGGCCAGTTCCTGGCCAGAGGCCACCAGGGCGTCTCCCTCTTGGTTCAGCCGGGTCGCGGTGTGGGTGACCGGGAAGGCATAGGGGTAAGGGTTGATGCCCATCTTCCGCGCCCGTTCCAGTTTGTCCAGCCGGGCTTCAACCTGATCGTTGCTGTCTTCCATGACCATGGGGTTTTCTCTGAAAAAACTTTGGATAAATTTGAGGGTGTGGGGCGAACCACGTCAACGCAGGGTCAGGGTATCAAAGGCTTGGGTGGGGGGCAACGGCGGGGGGTGAACGAATCACCCCGTCTTTTTCTGAGCGGCTTTGGGGTCCACCGGCGGGGTGGCCATGGAGGTTTGTAGGTCGGCGCCGGTGAAGTTGGCCCCGGAGAAATTGCAGTTGTTGAACTGCGCTTTTTCAAACGTGGCGCCCGTCAGGTCGCAGCGCGACATATCGGTGCCTTCAAACTGGGCCCCAGAAAAGGATGCCCCCACCATTTTACAACCCTGCAAATTGGCCTTGCCGAATTTGGCGCTGGTTAAGTTGGCGTGAATCATCATGGATTCGGACAGGTCGGCGTTGTGCAAGAACACTTCCGACAGGTTGGCGTTGCGCAGGTCGGTGCCTTTAATGCCCACGCCTTCCTCCATGCGTTTTTTCACCAGGTCTTTGATTTTTTCGGAGGAGGTGCGGTCGGACACCGACATTTCGGTGAGGCGCTGGTTGGTGTTCCGCAGGCGTTCGGCCAGCATTACCGCGAAGTTTTTGTAGAGCTTATAGGCCAGGGCCAGGTTGTTTTGCCGCAGCAGGGCCTCTCGCAGAGACAGGCACACGGTGTCGCCCACGGCAATGGCGCTGGCCGAGCGGGGAGATTGGTCGATGGGTCCCATTTCTCCAAACAGGGCGCCAGACTCTAGGGTGGCCAGCACTTCTTCTTGCTTTTGGCCAATGTTGCGGGAGATTTTTACTTTTCCCCCGATGACGATGTACATTTTGTCGCCGCGGGTGCCCTCTTTAAAAATGAAATCGTTGTCTTTCAGGACCTCGCGCTGGGTGCTTTTCAGCAGGGCCAGCAGTTCCCCGTCGTTGAAGTTCTTGAAGAAGACAACGCCTTCCTTCAACTTATTGAAAATTTCTTTGTTCAGTTGCATGGGGGGGTCGGCCGATCAGGGAAGTCGGGTTGAGGGGGGAATGGGGCGGCTGAGTAATTCAGCCACGCCTGCCTGCCCCAGCAGCCAGCGCCATTCGAAATCGCGCAGCACCACGTTGCGGGTAAACCGTTGGGCGGGTGCTTCCATTACAAACTGAATATCCGTTCCGGGGGTGTTGGCTGGTAAAGCCCGGCCCCAGGTGTGGGGGTCGTTGGTTTGCAGCCGGGCCAAGCCCGCCACCGCCCGCAGGCGGCGGAACCGCCGGTGGGCCGCCCGATACACCGGGCGGGCAAACAGGGCCGGGTGCCGGTTGCGGCTGAGCGAGCCCTCTGCCAGCCGGGGGAACAGTTCCCGGTAAGGGTCCGGACCGCTGGCCGGGCTGCCGGGGAGCATCTCTAGGATTTGGGCGTGGTTCGCGCTCATGGTCTGTAATCTGTGTTCCGTGTTTTTTTCAGTGTTTCGCGTTCTGTGTGTGATGGCCTATGATCTGGCTTATTTACTGTTCCGCCCCACCCGTTTCGTTGATCGGCCAGCCGGGATTTCCTTCACCGGGGCGTTCTTAATCCCATTTTCCAAGAGCATACAAGATTAGAGCCATTCGCACCCACAATCCGTTCTGGGCTTGGTGAAAATAAAAGGCCCGTGGGTCGCTGTCCACTTCGGGGGCAATTTCTTCCACCCGGGGCAGGGGGTGCATGATAATGGCTTCGGGAGCCATCCGGTGCACGTTTTCTTCAGAAAGACGGTATTTTCCAGCCGCCTCGGCGTATTCGTTCAGGTCCAAGAACCGTTCTTTTTGAATGCGGGTCATGTACACGCAATCTACCTGGGGCAGCACGGCATCCAGGTTGGTGTTGTTTTCGTACGAAACCCCCTGGCGGTCTAGATAGGCCAGAATGTCATCGTGCATCTGGCAAACTTCTGGCGCCACGAACACCAAATGCACCCCCTTGAACTTGGCCAGCAGGTAGGCCAGGGAGCGCACCGTGCGGCCATAACGCAGGTCTCCCACCATGGCCACCCTCAGGTTGTCTAGCCGGTGGAATTTTTGATGCAGGGTGTACAGGTCCAGCAGGGCCTGGGTGGGGTGCTGGCCCGCGCCGTCTCCGGCGTTTAGCACGGGCACCGAGGATATGCTGGCGGCCCGCTTGGCGGCCCCGATTTCGTTGTGGCGCATCACGATGATGTCGGCATAGCCAGACAAAATGCGGATGGAATCCTCCAGGGATTCTCCCTTGGCGAAGGAGGAGAATTCCCGGGCGTTTTCAGTGGTAATGACGTTTCCCCCCAGGCGGTACATGGCCGACTCGAAAGAAAAGCGGGTGCGGGTAGAAGGCTCGTAAAACAGCGAGGCCATGATGGTTCCCGTGCCCCCCAGGGGGCCGCCCCGGCCAGAGCGTGAGAGGTCCTGGCTGTGTTGAAACAGGGCGGAGAGGAATCCGGAGTCGAACTGCTGGGATTCTATGATGTGTCTGATCTGGCCCATCCCGTCCTTCCGGCTGGTTGGTTCCCCCCTGGTGGCCGGTTTTCCTCCAGAACGCGGGGTTCAAGAGGAATCGAATCCGGTTTGCGTTTCGTACCACAATGGGATGTTTTTGGCCAGGGGAGAGGCGGGAAGCCGTTTAGGGCATGGGCCGGTAAATTTCGATGGGATGGCGCAGGGGCCCCCCCCGGCCTTCGGTGACCCGCCCCAGGGACACCAATTTCCATCCTCGCTCCGCGGCGTATCCCGCGATCCACCGGCAGTCTTTTTCCGGTTGTTCGCAGAAAAACAGGGTGTTGTTGGTGGTCAGGGCTTGGTCGGGGCTCCACAGGTTGCGCAAGGGGCGCTCTAGCGAGTGGCTGAAGGCCAGGGGGTGCCGGGGCAGGTGCAGAGCCAATTGGGAGGCCAGCGGGTAGAAATAAGAGACAACATATTGGGGCAGGGGCACCCCTTGGTTAATCAGGTGATCGGCCACCGCCTGCCCGGTTTCGTGCCACCCCACGACTTGTTGAGAGTTGTCGGCCTGGGCTGGAATGGGCAGGAAGGGCCGCAGGGTGTGAACCAGCACCATCAACCCTAAGGCCAAGTTGATGAGCCAGGCAGACCCCACCATCCAGGTCACCATGACCTGCCCCCGCTGCTGCCAGGCCAGGGCGGCGCTGTGGCCCAGCAAAATGAACAGGGTCAAAAAGGCGGTGTCGGCGTATTTGGGATCGGGGAACGAGCCCAGAATGAAGGCAATGGAGAAAAACACCAGGGGGGTAAGGCCCATCCAGGCCAGGGCGGTTTCCGGTTCCACCCGCCCCCGGGGATGGGCCCGGCGAATCCACCCCGCCGCTTCGGCGATGGCCCACACCGACAACACCACCGAAAACAACAGCCACCACCCCACCGTGAACTCCAAGAGATGCTTGCCGAAGGGCACGTGGGTGTCTACCCCGCCTTTGGCCAATTGATGGCGGAAGGACACCCAGTCGTGGGTGGCGTTCCAAAACAGCACGGGAGAAAAAACCGCCAGGGCAATGGCCCCCCCCGCGTATTGGTAGGGGTTTTTAAACTCTCGCCGCAGGGAAGGCACCATGGCGCAGGTCACGGCCACGCCCAGGTAGAACAGCACCATCACGTATTTCGACAACCCCCCCAGGCCCCCGGCCACCCCCATCCACAACAGCCAGCGGGGGTTGTTGGTTTCCAGGTATTTCATCCAGCAGGCCAGGGCCCCCAGCCAGCACAGCAGCATTACCGAATCAATGTTCAGCACCAGGGTGCCCAGGGTGAAAAACTGGGTGGCCCACAAAAGAACCAGGGTGAACACCGCCGCCAGAGAGCCAAACAGCCGCAAGGTGAGGGCATAGGCCCCCGCCATGATCAGGGCGTTTGTTACCCAGGCGGCAAACTTAAGGGTGGATTCGCTTTCTCCCAGCACGCTGGTAAACAGGCGAATCCACCAGGCGATCATGGGGGGGTGTTCGTAATAGGACCACGACAACATCCGGGACTGCATCCAGTGGTCAATGACATCAGGGTGGGGAGACACCGCCGTGTTGACCAAGGAGATGATGAGGGCGTGAACGGCCAGACCTGCCACCAGCACGGGATGACGGGAAATAAACCGAGCGATGGGCTGCAAAACATCAGCGGGGGAAGCCCCGGAAAACCTAGCCATGGCTGGGTGGGCGTGGATGATGGGCGTAGATGTAGGTGAGGCGAAGAATCAACCCACAATGGGTGAAGAAATCTTTCTCTTTCTATATCCCATTCCAGGGGGGGGATGGAAGGCCCCCGGAAAACCGGGGTTTACTGACCCTGAGGCGGGGCGGGCTGTTTGGCGATGTTCTGGCTGTAAAACTGTTGGTTGCGGGCTTGGGCCTCGGCTTGCGGGTTTTGTGCCCCACCGCCGCCCATAATTCTTTGGGCGTAGAAGCTTTGGTTGGCTTGGGCCTTGGTGTCTCGGTCGGCTTGCACGCTTTGCTGCTGGGGCTGAAGGGTGTGGGCGTAAAAATTAATATTGGCCTGGCGGCGGGGGGCTTGGCTGCCGGTTCCCTGCTGGGGGATGATGACCTGGCTGTAAAAGGCTTGGCGTTGGGCCTGCCCCCGGCTTTGCTCGGCGGCCACCATTTGCTGCTGCACCTGCATTTGCTGGAACTGCTGGCGCAGTTGTTCGGCCCGGGCCATTTTGCTTTGGGCGGCCGCGTCTTGGCTGGCCAAAATTAACTGCCCGTGACGGCGGGTTTGGGCGGCCCGGCCTTGCTCGCCATACATATTCAAGGCGGCGATTTCAGACTGTTTCTGATCCCAAATGGCCCGGTCGCGCTGCAGCTGCAGCTGCCGATCTTGTTCCATTTGCATCCGCACCTGGGCCATGCGCAGTTGCAGCTCATCGTAATTGATGCCGGGGGGGAACCGCTCGGGGTTGCGTTGGGCCAGGGCGGGGTTTCCGCCAAACAAAGCCAGGGTACCGGCCAAGACCAAAAAAGCCGTGAATGTTTTGAAGATTCGCATGGGGGGTTCCTTTCCGTTGGTTTTCTATTCGATATTTTCTTTTCGGCTGGGAAAGGGGAAACTTAACCGGAACCCATGAAACGTAAAGGACCGGCATGATACAGCGCGTTGCGGAATGGCTGGTGGCTGCCCTGGTGCGGGGGCTGTACGCCACCGCCCGAAAACGGCGGGTGAACTGGCAGGTGGTGGAGGGGCTGGCGGAACGGGGCACCCCGGCCATTTATGCCCTGTGGCATAACAATTTGCTGTTTTTCGGCCGAGAACTGGGGGGGCGGGGGCTGGGGGCCATGGTCAGCCGTTCCAAAGACGGCGAGGGCATTGCCCGCATTTTGGCCGGTTGGGGGTTTCAGGTGGTGCGGGGTTCCAGCTCCAACGGGGGAAAGGCGGCCTTTCGAGAATACCTGCGGCTGTTGAAAAGCGGCGCGGGGGTGGCCATTACCCCAGACGGCCCCCGGGGGCCCCGTTATGTGCTGCAAGAAGGCGTGGCGGCCCTGGCCCGATTGTCGGGGGCGCCCATTGTGCCGGTTCACTACGCCGCCCCGCGCTGTTGGCAGGCTGGCAGCTGGGACCGAATGAAACTCCCCAAGCCTTTTTCTCGGGTGGTGGTGATGGCGGGTACCCCCCTGTATCTCAGCCGGGAGGAAACCCCCGGCGACCGGGAACGGGTGGAAGGGGCCCTGCGGCGGTTGTCGGCCGTGGCCGAAGCCTTTGCCCAAACCGGCCTGTTGCGGCAAGAACCCCTGCTGGCCCAGGCCCTGGAGGATAGGATTTCATCACGCGTTTCCTAACGCATTTGTTCACGCCATTGGGAGAACTGCCCCATGATGTTTGCATCCCCGAACCGGTATGGTTCCCGGCCTGGGCCGTGGTCCACAGCTGTGTTTGTTTCTCTGCTGGTCCTGCTGGCCGTGGCGCCCTTGACCGCCCAGGCCAAGGAACCCGGCCGGGTGGCGGCCCAGGTAGACGGCCAGCCCCTGTATGCCGAAGAAATGAACAGCGCCGATTTGTATGCCGCCCGCAAACAGGTGTATGCCCTGGAAATGGCGGCCCTGCGCCATCAGGCGTTGGAAGTGCTGCGGGCCAAACGGCCTGGGCAGTTTCCCGCCCCGCGGGTTCGGGTGAGCGATAAAGAGGTCGAAACGTTTTATCAAAAGGCCAACCTGCGCCAACGGGGCAGCCTGGCCGATTTTAAAGACAGCATTCGGGAGTACATCACGGCCCAGAAAACCGCCCAGGCTGAACAAGAGCAATTCAACCAAGCCGTGGCCCAGGGGTTGATTCAACCTCGGCTAGCGCCCCCCCCGCCGTTTTTGTTCCGCATCAAGCAGGTGAAAGGTGCCGCCAGTCGGGGGCCCCAAAACGCCCGGGTGGTGCTGGTGGAGTTTTCTGACTTTCAGTGCCCGTTCTGCCTGCGGGTGCAGCCCACCCTCACCGCGCTGCTGAACAACAACCCCAAAACCGTTCGCTTGGAATACCGGCACATGCCCCTGGACAACCTGCACGACGAAGCCCGGCGGGCCGCCCAGGCCACCGAGTGCGCCGGGGAACAGGGGGTCTTTTGGGCCTATCACGATCAGTTGTATCAGTCGCCCCGTGACCTGAATGATCAAAAACTGATGGCCCTGGCGGAGAAGTCGGGGGTGAAAGACCGCAAGGCTTTTTCCACCTGCCTGAACTCGGGGCGCTATGCCAAACGGGTGGCGGAAGACGAAAAAGCCGCCGCAAGCCTGGGCATTACCGGAACGCCGGGGTTTTTGGTGGCCAGGGAAAAAGGGGAATGGCTGGAAGGGGTGGTGTTGAGCGGGGCCATGCCCTTGGAGAACTTTCAAGAGGCGGTGGACGACATGGCCCGATGACACAGGCCTTCCATTACCCGCTGGGCATCCCCTCCCCGGGCTATACAGATGGGAAGGGGAATCGCTCGAATCCGCAATGTTATGCGCTTGCTTCCGTTCAGTCTTCAAGCAACAGAACAGTTGAATTGAATAACCGATGGCTTCGAGCATTGCCCCTCTCTACGGCAGAGGGGCAGCCCGCGCTAGCGGGCGGGGTGCGTTTGAACAGTTCAGCCCCCTTCCGTTGGAAGGAGGCTGAAGTTTGGTAAGAAATGAAGTCGGGATGGAGCCAGATAAAGGAGAAGACCAGGGGCTAACAACGCTTAGATCAGCCCGGCTTCTTTCAGGGCGGCGTAGGCACCCTTTTTATCCAAAGAGCGCAGGGCCTTGGTGCTCAATTTCACCGTGATGTATTTTTTCAGTTCCGGCACAAACACCCGCCGCGTTTGCAGGTTGGGCTGCTGCACGTGGTTGGTTTTAATGTTGGAGTGGGAAACACGGTGCCCGTTCAGCCGCCGTTTTCCGGTCAGTTCGCAAATTCTGGACATGGCCTGAGGTCTGGTAAAAGGGTCTGAAAACAACAGAGGCAGGAAACGTTTCCTCTGGGTAATATTATTCGCGTAAACGTTATTTTGAACATGCCCCTGGGGGAATGTCAACCGGGGTTACCCCTGGGGTTTGGAGATTTTGCGGGCCTGGTGCACCGCCAGGGTGTAATAGGTGTTGGCCGTGCGGTGGAGTTCCACCTGGGTTTCGTGGTCTTTTTCTTGGTTCAGGGCGGCGGCCCGCTCGCAGCAGGCCAGGGCCAGCCGCATGGCTTGCAGGGTTTGGTAAGGGGCCAGCATGACGGGCAGGTCCCGGTCTTTGCGGGCGGTTTGGTAGCGCTTTAAAAACACCTCTCCCAGGTCATCCCGCTTGCGCAGGTGCAAGTCGTTCAAAAACAAAGCCACATCGCCCGCTTGATCGAGCAGGCGGTATTTTCGCTGACCCAACAGGGGCGAAAAGGCGGAGATGTCTTTGCCCTTCAAAAACAGGTGTTCCGGCAGAAAGGCCCCGTGGCCTTCCACGATCATCCCCTTTTTTTGCCGCTTGACGAACAATTTGCGGAAATCATCCACAAAGTGCTCCATGGGGCGGGAGATCATTTCGATCATGGGTTGGGTAAGGGCCTTGTCGATGTATTTTTTCGACTGATAGGCCACCTCTTCAAACAGTTCCCGGAAGTGTTCGGGGCGGCCAGCTTCGGCGGTGTCACGCTCGGAGGCCGGGTGGGCTTCATGGCGGCCGGCCAAAAAGCGGGCCACCCGCCCCATCAGGGTGGGGGTCACCTTGTTGTTGGCCAGCTCGTAGTCCATCCAGTAATGAGACGACAACTGGTCCATGACCAGGGCGTATTCCACCAGTTCGCCTTCTCCTCCCAGGGCATAGCCCCCCGGGGTTTTCACGATTTTCACCACGTCTCGCACGTGGGCTTCGGCCCATTGGCGGCCCAGGGTTAGGCCCTCGGCGCAGTACAATTCTTTCAGGGCCAAGTTGGCAAACACCGGGCTGGCCTTCTTGATTTTGTAAACGGCATCCCCGGTGCGATACAGGTAAGCGTGGGGGGTTTCTTCAAATTTGATGCGCCGGGGAGCCGAGGGATAGGCCGCCTGGTCCATCATGTGCTTGTGATATTCGGGATAGTCTTTTTTCGCCATGATTCCCTCGGAGAAACAACGAAGACCAGGAGGATGCCAGACAATACCCACCCTTCCCGGTGCCCCATGGACGGAACCGGGGGGTTCCAGGGGGTTTTTGTTGAACAAATCTGATTTTATTCTTACCCCGTTTTGGGGAAAACCGCCAGCCAGTGGGCTACGAATGGTGATCCATGGGCGGTGAGCGGAGGGGGGTGAACCTGGGGGGAGCCTGTCAGCCCGCTGAACTCCCCGCCGGATGGCCGAGCCTTTGCATCGCCCAGGGGCGTTACCACAGGGGCAAACCTGGAGCGATGCCAGCGGGGATGAAGTCTAGCCCCCACACCCGGCCCGCCCGGGCCATGATGAAGGCCACGCAGGCCACCGCCAGGGCAAAGTACAACCCCTGGGGGCCCAGGCCGTAATGAACCTCCAACAGCATGAAAAACAGGGCGTAGGGAATCATCAGCAGGGAAATCAAGGGGGTGAGCAGCCCCAAAAACAGCAGCGCCCCGGCGGCCAGTTCCAGCACAGAAGTGTAATTCACAAACAGTTCTTTATGGGGAAGCACTTGGCTTTGAACGAAGGACACAAACCAAGGATAGGGGTGCTTGGACAGATACAGGGTAAACAGGCGGTCCATTTCTCTGTGCCAATGGCCCCCCGCTTGAGGAAAATGGGCCAAGTCGATATGCGCCAGCCCCAATTTGAGAAACCAGACCCCTAAGGCGATGCGCAGCAGAGAAAGCCCCTTCAAAGCGTTGTCGTTGTCCATGGCAAAAGCCTCCGGCAGGAAGGGTGGGAGAAAGCCCCCGTTCCGTGGAGGCTCTCTATTCCCTATATACCGGCGCCATGCCTCGCAATGCAATGGGGGAACAGAAAGATTGAAAAAAAATGCTTTTTGACGTTATAATGATAGAACGGCTTACAATATACGTATAAAACAGGCGGAAATCCCCCCTGTGACCAGTTGCATGGCCATGTGACGATGGCTTTTGTGCGCCCATGTCTTTGCTCGCTTACCTGTGAACGCCCAGGCAATCCTGGCCGCAGCTTTTCGCATACCACCCTTCAAGGGAAATGATCATCCATGACCGCTAAAAAAACCGCCAAGCCCCAAGCCAAAAAAACCGCCGCCGCGCCCGCCAAAATTGAAAAAGAAAAAGAACCCGTGAAAACCGATGCCGAGCCGCTGGATGAAGCGGGCGAGCGCAGCCGCGTGATTAAAAACCTGATTGCCACGGGGAAGGAAAAAGGGTTTTTAACCATTGATGAAATCAACGACGCCATCCCCAGCTCTGAAACCTCCAGCGAGCAGCTGGACGAAATCTTCGCGGTGTTGTCCGAGATGAGCATTGAGGTGATGGATGCCGCCGGCAACCCCAACGTGCCGAAGACCGTGGCGGCCAATGGCGAAGAAGAAGAAGCCGCCGAAGAGCTGGACCTGGAACCCCTGGCCGACACCCGCACCGACGACCCCGTGCGCATGTATTTGCGGGAAATGGGCCACATCAAACTTCTGACCCGGGAGGAAGAAGTCGAAATCTCCAAACGGATTGAAGAGGGCCAGCGGGAGATGATCGAGGTGCTGTCTCGTTCTCCCTTGGTGGTGCGCTATCTGCTGTCGCTGGGGGCCCGCCTGCACGTGGGCAAGGTGAAGGTGCAAGAAATCGTGTCGGGGATGGACGAGGACGACAACGTGATTGAGGAAGAAGGCGTGGCGGTGGCCAAGGTGCTGGATTCCATCATGCAGGCCGCCACCCTGTGGAACAAAATGGAAAAAGCCAAGGCCCGCAAAGTGAAAGGGGCCAACGCTGGCAGTCAAATCGCCGACATGCGCCGGAAACTGTCTGAGGTCATTCAAAGCATCAACTTCAACTCTCGGCAGGTCAGTTCCATGTGCCAGGTGATTTTGCAGCACCGCGACAAACTGAACCTGACCACCAAGCAGCTGGCCCGCTATCAAAAAGAGCTGGGGGGCGAACCGGCCAAGGTGGAAGATTGGATCATGAAATGGCTGAAGGCCAAAGACACCCGCCGCAAAGAAGAAATGGCCGCCAAGCTGCGCCAAGAAACCGGCCACGAGGCGCGCATTGCCCGCCGCATTCTGGAAAAACTGCGGGTGAGCCAGCAGCGGGTGGACCGGCTGGTGTCTCAAAGCGAAATGAGCCGCGCAGAGTTTGAATCGGAAATCAAGCAGCTCACCACCTCGGAGCGCAAGGTGAAGCGGGCCAAAAGCCAGCTGACCGAAGCCAACCTGCGGCTGGTGATTTCCATCGCCAAAAAATACACCAACCGCGGCCTGCAGTTTTTGGACTTGATTCAAGAGGGCAACATTGGCCTGATGAAGGCGGTGGACAAGTTTGAATACCGCCGGGGCTACAAGTTTTCAACCTACGCCACTTGGTGGATTCGCCAGGCCATTACCCGGGCCATTGCAGACCAAGGCCGCACCATTCGGGTGCCGGTGCACATGATTGAAACCATGAACAAGCTGCTGCGCACCAGCCGCCACTTGGTTCAAGAACTGGGCCGGGAACCCACCCCAGAGGAAATCGCCCGCATTTTGGACTTGCCCCTGGACAAAGTGCGTAAGGTGTTCCAAATCGCCAAAGAGCCCACCTCGCTGGAAACCCCCATTGGGGAAGAGGAAGACTCTCACCTGGGAGATTTCATTCCGGACCTGAAGGTGGCCATGCCCGACGACAACACCATGCGCTCCAACTTGGTTGAAACCACCCGCTCGGTGTTGTCTTCTCTCACCCCCCGCGAGGAGAAAGTTCTCAAAATGCGCTTTGGCATTGGCGAGCGCCGCGACCACACCCTGGAGGAAATCGGCCAAGACTTCGACGTGACCCGCGAGCGCATTCGGCAGATTGAAGCCAAGGCTTTGCGTAAGCTGCGGCACCCCACCCGCTCCAAAATGCTGAAAAGCTTTTACCAGTAAAGCGGGTGGTGAACGGGTGGTGTTCGATGGCTCGGCAAGCGAAACCCTCCCGTTCTTCATGTTCCCGATGGTTTCTTCGTTTTCTGACGCCCTCTCTTTCCGCCACGGGAAGGGGGGGCGTTGTTCATTGAGTTGGGGCCGAATTTCTGCTATTCTTTCTGCGGATGAATTCATAAAAAGAATCGCTGGTTTCCGTTCACGCAGGCGCAACTCACGCGGGTGTGGTTCATGCGGGTGAAGGTCCAACTGTTTGCGTTTCTGCGGGAGGCGTTGGGAGACGCGGTGGAGCTGGAAGTGCCCGAACCGGTGACGGCGGGAAAACTGAAACAGGCGTTCTTGGTTCGCTACCCCCAATATCAACCAGCGGCCGCCAGTTTGCGGGTGGCGGTGGATCACGAATTTGCCGGGGAGGACACGCCCCTGGGCCCAAACAGTGAAACCGCCCTGCTGCCGCCAGTCACGGGAGGGTAACGGTAACGGTAAGGGTAAAAGGGGAGTGGGAGTCGGGGGGAGTAGGGGGAATTAGGGGGGAATATGGGGAGATGTTGGAGTTTATGGGAGTACAGGGGGCGAAGCCCCCAGGAAAATCATGTTCTTGAACGGTCTGCACAAACCACAGGATCACACAAAAGATGGCCGGACGGCTGACCTATGACCCCATCCGAGTCGAAGACCTGACCGGAATCGTCTCCTCGGAGGAAGCCGGGGCGGTGGCGGTGTTTCTGGGGGTGGTGAGGAACCACGCCGCGGGCAAACAAGGCGAACGAAAAGAAGTGACCCATTTGGAATACCAAGCCTACCCCGAAATGGCCCTGGCCCAAATGGATAAAATCGAGCGGCAAGCCATGCAACGCTGGCGCCTGGAAGCCCTTCAGGTAACCCACCGGCTGGGGCGGTTGAGTGTGGGAGAGGCCAGCGTGGCCATCGCCGTGTCGTCGGCCCATCGGGCCGAAGCCATGGAAGCCTGCCGGTTTGTGATTGAAGAATTAAAAAAATCCGTTCCCATCTGGAAGAAAGAGTTTTTTCGCGATGGGTCGGTGTGGGTAGACTCCGGACAGGGATAAGGGAAGGACCCGGTTCGTCAATGCTTCTTGGTAAGGGTCAGCAGGGACCAGGGGGTGGTGAGGGGCTTGAGGCGTTGGGATTTTGAAGGACTTAGGAGAGTTTTGGGGGAGTTGTCGGCAGGCGCTTCAGGGCAGGGGCATTCATGGTCGTTCCAAACCACACGTTTCCAAACGTTATTCCCTCTAAGGATCAAAATCCACTATGAGCCTCGAACAAACCGGTGCCCACCAGCGCCAAGAATCCCGGGAAGAAGTAAACCACATTTGCAACTATACCACCAAGCAGGTTTCTACTCCGGGAAACCTGATTGACATCACACCCACCGGGGCCGGAATGGAGTGCTCGGTGCCTTTTCATCCGGGAGAGTCGGGGGACCTGGAGGTAACCGTGATGCACCTTCGGGTGCTGGCCGAGGTGAAATGGTGCCTGCCCTTCCGTGATAAATACCGGGTGGGTCTGGCGTTTCTGCACGTGTACGAAGATTGAAAACAAAGAGGAAGAACTAACGGGCCTTGGCCAACTGGCTGCGAATGTATCGCTTGACCAGGGGGTCGTTCCAGCGGCGGGGCCCCAGGGCCGAACCCAACATCATCATGTCTGGCCCAATTAAAATCGTCCGGGGAATTCCATCCACCCGGTACAATTTGCTCACCAACAGCTGCTCATCCAGCAGCACGGGAAAGGTCAACCCGTTTTCTTTTAAATACTTCACCACTTTGTCCGGCTTGTCATCCCCCGAAATTCCCAGCACCACCACGTTTTCCCCTTCCATGGCCGTGGCCAGTTGTTGCAGCTCTGGCATTTCGGCTTTGCAGGGCTCGCACCAAGTGGCCCAAAAATTCAGCACGATGAACTTTCCCCGGTAGTCGTACAGGTTGGGTTTGCTTTTGTTGATGGGGGTGCCGGAGAAATCAATGGCCTCATAGGGGAAGTTGGCTTTTTTCACCCGCATTTGGCGAAAGAACTGCTCGTCTTCGTCGTGGCTGCCTTCGTGGGTTAGCTTAAAAACCAAGAACACCCCGAAGGCGGTCAGCATCAACAGGGCCGCCCCCAGCAGCACCAGGGTTTGCAGGGCGGTGTGGCCGCGGGTCAGCCGGTAGCGAAGGGTGGAAAACAAGCTCATGGCACACAAACGGGTTTAGGGTGAGGCGGGAGAATTCCGGGGCGAAAGTTCCGCCCGCTGCACCAGGGCGCGGAAGCGTTCTCCCCGCACTTTGTAATTGGGGAACATGTCAAAACTGGCACAGGCGGGGCTGAACAGCAACACGCCGGGTTGGTGGTTCAGGGCTTCCAGGGCCAAGTCAAAAGCCTGCTCTAGCCCAGGGGCCCGCAGCATGGGGGGGGGGTTCCGCCCCAGGCGGCGGGCGGAGTTTTCCAGTTCGTTCATCATCCGTTCCGCGGTTTGGCCCATAAACACCGCCCGCCGCAGGGTGGGGTGTTCCGCCAGCACGGCCATCAGTTCGGAAAAATCGGCGTTTTTTTCCGAGCCCCCCAAAATCATGGCCAGGGGTTGGCCAAAAGAACGGGCGGCGGCCAGGGCCGCGTCGGGGCGGGTAGCGTAGGAATCGTTGTAACACACCGCTCCGTTCACCACTCCGGCCCGTTCCAGCCGGTGGGGCAGGCCGGGGAATTGGGCGATGGCCTTCAAGGCCCGCTCGCCATCGGCCCCCAGGGCCATGGCGGCCAGCCAAGCGGCGGCGGCGTTCTCGCGGTTAAAGTCTCCCGGCATGGCCAAATGGCTCAGGGCCGCCAGGGGCTGGGGGCTGTGGCCCTCCGCAAAGTGGGCCAGCAGGTTGTCGGGTGTGTTTTCCCAAAGGCCCACCCCGGCCTTCACTGGACCGGTCAGGCTAACCGCCAGGGCGGACCCGCGCCAACCCTGGGCCAACGCTCGGCTGCCCGGGCTGTCTTGGCAGAAAATCAGGGTTTGGGCGGAGGGGTCTTCGCCCAGCAGGCGGCCCTTGGCGGCCAGGTACTCGGCTTGGTCCAGGTGCCAGTTCAGGTGTTCCGAAGAGGTTCGCAGAATCACGGCCACTTCGGGGCGGCGGCCCTCCAGGTCCATCAATTGAAAGCTCGACAGTTCCAGCACCGCCACCGGAACGGGAGATTGGTCGGACAACTCGGTGAGGAAGCGCAGGGGGTTCTGGCCAATGTTCCCCCCCGCCAGGGCGGGAATGCCCGCGGCTTCCAGGGCCAGTTGCAGCAGGGTGGTGGCGGTGCCCTTGCCCACCGTGCCGGTGATGCCCGCCACCTTGCCCGGCCAAGCCTCCAAAAACAGGCGGGTGGCGGTGGTGACCCGCGCACCGGCCCGCCGGGCCTCTGCCAGCCCTGGGGTGTCGGGGCGAATGCCAGGAGAGCGGATGACCGTGGCGCATTCCTTGGCCTGGTTCAAATAGTCTGGCCCGAAAAAAAACGGCAGGTGATTCCAGGGGTCCTGGGGGTCAAACCCCGCCTTGTCCCGGTCCATCACCCGGAGGTCGCGGATTCCCCGTTCCCACAGGTATTCCACCGTGGCCCGACCTTCAACCCCGTAGCCTGCCACCCCCACCGGTTCGGTCAGGCGGATAGTTTCGCTGGATGCTCCCCGTTGCGCCATGTTTCCGTCAAGAATATAATGAAAAAAATGGATGCGGTGATGGATGGCATCCAGGCTAACCTATTCATTTCGGGTTGGGTATTCACCCCCCCGCTTCCATTCCCATCTTTCCCAAGGAACCCCATGGCCAGCAGCAAAATTGTGCATCTCAGCGAAGACACCTTCGATCAGGGCGTGAAAACCGGGCTGACCCTGGTGGATTTTTGGGCCGAGTGGTGCGGACCCTGCTTGGCCCTGAACCCCACCATTGATGAAATTGCCGAAAAATACGATGGCAAGGTGCGGGTGGCCAAGGTGAACATTGACCAAAACCCCTCCATCCCCATGAAGTTTGGGGTGCGGGGAATTCCCACCCTGATTTTGCTGAAAGACGGCCAACAAAAAGACATGTTCGTGGGCAACGCCCCGGCCAAAATTAAAGAAATGGTGGAGCGGGCCGTTTAACCCGGCTGCCAATGCCATGCACAAATACGTGATGGTGGTGGCCTATCAGGGCAGCGGGTACATGGGCTGGCAGGTGCAGTCTCACGGCCCATCGGTTTGTGGTGCCCTGCAGGCCGCCCTGGCCACCATCACCCGCCAGCCAGTGAAGCTGCATGGTTCTGGCCGCACCGATGCGGGGGTGCATGCCCTGAACCAAGTGGCCCACGTTGAACTCACCCATCCGGTGGACCCACGCCGCCTGCGGCAGTCTTTAAACGCTCTGGCGGGGGAGGGCATCGCCGTCAAGCGCATTCTGCCGGTTTCTCGCCATTTTCACGCCCGCCACAGTGCCCTGGGCAAAACCTATCGTTATCTTGTTCACAATCGGCCCTGGCCGCCGGTGTTTTCTCCCACGGCCTGTCATTGGGTTTCTCGCCCGTTGAACATGGGGGCCATGCAGGCCGCGGCGGCCTATTTGCTGGGCACCCACGATTTCTCATCGTTCCGGGCGGCAGGCTGCGTGGCCCATTCTCCGGTGCGCCACATGCGGCGGGTTTCGGTGGAAAAACACCCCGACAACGATACCCTGGTGCTGGAATTTGAGGGGAGCGGATTTTTGCAGCATATGTCCCGCATTTTGGCGGGGACCCTGCTGGAGGTGGGGATGGAAAAGCGCGAGCCGGAGGACATTCCGGCCATTTTGGCCGCCCGGCAGCGGGAGCGGGCTGGCATTACCGCGCCAGCGGAGGGGTTGTATTTGGCGCGGGTGTTTTATGATACCGACATCTTTCCTGAACTGCTGGCGTTGGAGGATTTGTTTGGCCCGCCGGGGGCTCCGGCCCAGCCCTGGCCGCCGCGGCAGCCCCACGCGTAACCCAATTTCTTCGCCAGATTATTTCCAACAAAAAGCCCCCTGATTTTGGATCAGGAGGCGGATTCATCATTCTTCTTTTCTTCGCTTCTATTTTAGCTTCTATTTCTTTCCGGCATATCGAATATCCTCCCAACGTTGATTCCCGGCCCGGCCCTTCGAATTCCTCCCGATTCCACACTCCCGGATGGTTGAATCATCCTGCGCCATGCTGGGACCGGTTAAAATCCGGGATTCCGCTTCATGTATCGCTCAATTTCTTGATTCAACTTTTCAATTTCAGTTTCTACCGAGGCCCGAACGGCTTTGGTGGCGGCGGTTTCGGTGAGGGTGTTTTTCAACTGGGTCCGGCGGGCAAGCAATTCAGGTAAACGTTTCATGTGGTTCTGCCTTTCTTTGCAAGTCATGCATTCGCAAGAACGCAAGAAGCGAACGAAACCCGCGGGCTGTCCGGAAAACCAAGCGGACAAATTCTCGGTGACGAATCCCGCTGGAGAATTTGATAAACAATTGATACCATAACACAATAAAAAACAGATGTCAAATGAACCCCCAGGAGCAGGGTTTTTTGGACTCCCCCAGGGATTTGCGGCCGGGTTGGGTCAAAACCCATGCCAAAAAATTCAGGCTCCGCATCTCCAAGCGGTTTCCGGAAGGTTGGGTATGGAAAATATTTTGGGGTGAGCAGGGCTTTTGTGAGACAATAAGCCAACTTAAACCTAGGAAACCGCTATGTACGACAAACAAACCGCCGTTGCGGCCAAAGAATGGGTGGCCACCGGGGTGAACTGGATTGAAAACGGCTCTTATTCTCTGGGGGTGAAAAACCTAGAGCGGGCCATTCCGGTGTTTTTAGACCGGAAAGACACGGTGTGGTTAACCTATGCCCGCCACCACCTGATGGTGGGAACCATTGCCATGGGCAGCCACGAGCAGGTGCTGGAGTTGTTCGAGGAAGTGATGGCGGGCTACGTGGAGCTGGAGTTTTCCTACGGCAAGGCCTTGGCGCTGCTTCATGCCGCCCAGTCTCAGGATCGGCGGGGGCGCTGGCAGCAGGCCCTGTCGCTGTTGAACTTGGCCATTTCCATTGCTACCTGGGCCCGGCAGGGAACCCTGCAGGCCTATCTGTTGGGCGAAAAGGCCCGGCTGTACCTGGAGCGGCAGAACATGGTCGACGCCATCCGCGCCCTGCGGGAAAGCGAACGGCTGTTCGAGGAAGCCAAAGAAGAAGACGAAGCCCTGCACCGCCGGGTGACCCTGGCTGAGGCTTTAGCCCGCCTGGGGGAGCGCTCGGAAGCCCAGGCCCTGCTGGAAGACGCCCAAGGGCGGGAATTCCGGGCCAAAAAATACCGCCAGGCTTTGCTGCCCCTGCGGCTGTTGATGCGGTTGTATGAGGAGGGGGGCATGTTGAACGAAAAAGAGCGGGTGGCCGAGCTGATCCATTTTGCCGGGCAGTATATTTTGCAGCACCAAGACGCCGGGTCCCCCCGGCCCGACAAACGCTATCCGGTGATGTTGGCCAGGGAAGACACCGAGGAACCAGCCCTTCTTCAAATTGCAGCGCCGGGGCCCATGGGGCAGGCCAGGGGAAAGGCCTAAACCCAGTGGGCAAACAGCCCCGGGCTTAAGTTTTTCTGGGATATACCGATGAAGGATGCAGAAACCCAGGCATCACCCTTCAACCCCATGGCCGATATGCGAACCAGTCAATTCTATGTGATTTTATTTGGCGTATTTTTTGCCGCTTTGCTGGGGGGCTTGGCCGTGTTTTTCAACGGGATGCAAAGTTCCATCTATTTGATCCATACCGGGGTGGATCTGATGGAAAAATATCTGGACAAGCCCCGCTATGACATGAACCTTACTGGTATGGTGTTTACCCTGGCGTTTCTCACGGCCGCGTTTCTGTTTATTTTGTTCATGCTGTTGGTGAGCGAAGAAGCGGTGCGCAAAGCCCCTGGGCCGCCCCAACCCATGGGCGCCCCCCAGCCTGCCACGGCCTTTCGGCGGCGGGGGCCGGAACCGGCACCTCAGCCAGCCTTTCAGCCATCGCCCCAACCGGCCTTTCAATCCTCGCCCCAGGCGGTGTTTCAGACCCCCCAGGCTCAGCCTGCCGTTCAGCCGCACCCGGTTTCTGCTCCGGCTGCCGTCCCGGCCGCTGGCCCGGCGCCCACGCCCCAGGCTGTTGCCCATCCGGCCCCCGCGCAACCCGCTCCCACGGTGGATCAGATTACCGATGAGGTCATCGAAGACATTCCGGTGTTCAATGAGGAGGGAACGGATGCCTCGGAGGGCAACGTGATTTACGGCCATGGGCGGATAGACGAAGAAGACATGCTGGAGTTTATTCAGGAAAACCCCGACAGCGCCGTGAAGTTTTTGTACCGGAAAAGCCTGGACAACAAGCCGCTGTCGCCCATTGACGAAGACATTTACCGTGCCTGGGAGCGCCGGGGGATGACCCGGGGCCGGGTGCGGCAGATGGTGCTGACCATCATGGGGTGGCCAGGCCTGCCCGATGAGTTCCCCCACGATGTGTGGCGCAAGCTGCGGGATCAGGTGTTCGACATGCGCGGCGCCATCAAAATCACCTGACAGGCCCCCATGAGCCGGTTACACCATGTGGCCATTGTGCTGCGCCGGGAAGGGGAAAACCTGCCCACGGCCGTGCTGGAAAACGCCTTCCGCCAGGCGGGGGCCCGGGTGACCGTGGCCGAAGAAGAAAAAGAACAGAACCTGGAAGACGTGGACCTGGTGGTGGCCCTGGGGGGAGACGGCACCGTGCTGCGGGCCCTGGATACCTTTCCCGGGCGGCCGGTGCTGGCGGTGAATTTTGGCACGGTGGGGTTTTTAACCGCCGGGGGCCGGGGCGAATTGGACCACATGCTAAGCCGCCTGCTCACCGGAGACTACCTTACCAGCGAACGGCTGGTGCTGCGCTGCCGGTTAGACGGCCAAGAACACCACGCCGTCAACGAAGCGGCGATCAAAACCTCCAGCCGCATGATTCAGGTAGACGTGGCGGTGGACGGCACGCCCATCCGCACCATCCGGGGAGACGGGGTGATTGTGGGAACCCCCACCGGCTCCACCGGGTATCTGTTGTCTTCCGGCTCTCCGGTGGTGATGCCCGATGTGCACTGCTTCATTTTGGATGGGCTGAACGAATACAACTTTTCCAGCCGCCCGCTGATTCTTTCTCCCGACTCGCAATTGTTGTTGAAACTGCACCCCCTGCACCCCGGCCAGCAGGCCGCCCTGCTGGTGGACGGCAAGGTGGTGAAGGAACTGGAGGAGGGGGACGAAATTGTGCTGGACCGCTCTCCCCGGGTGGCCCGGCTGATTTTCTTTGAACCCAATTATTTTTTTCACAATCTGTCCTCTCGATTGGCCTGGAAGTAAGAAAGCCCCCGATTGACACACCCCCGGCAGGATGAAAGCATGGAACCGGGGCCTCGGGCCCGGTTGTTCGCCGTTCTTCCCCGTTCTTTCTTCCAATGGCAAACCATGGACACCACCACCCGCCGTTACCTGCCCCGCCTTCCCCTGAAATATGGATGCAACCCCCAGCAGGCCCCGGCGGCGGTGTGCGGGGTGGACGGCGAGGCCCTGCCCTTTCGGGTGATCAGCGGTCAGCCGGGGTACATCAACCTGTTAGACGCCCTGAACGCTTGGCAACTAGTGGAGGAACTGGACCGCTCGTTGGGCAAGCCAGCGGCGGCATCGTTCAAGCATGTCAGCCCGGCGGGGGCGGCGGTGGCGGCACGGCTGACACCAGAATTGGTGAACACCTATGAGGCCGAGGGCTTGGAACTGACCGGCCCGGCCCTGGCCTGGCTGCGGGCCCGCCAAGCCGATCCCTTGTCGTCCTTTGGAGATTTCGCCGCCCTCAGCCGGCCGGTGGACATGGCCACCGCTCGGTTGATGAAAACCGAGGTGAGCGATGGTTTGATTGCGCCGGGATTTGAGGAAGGGGTGGTGGAGGTGCTGAAAAGCAAAAAGGGGGGCAAGTTTATTGTGTTGGAGGCCGACCCGGCTTGGCGCCCCCCGGAGATGGAATATCGGGAAGTGTTTGGGGTGGGGCTGGCCCAGCGGCGCAACGATGTGCTGATCACCCGCGAACACCTGGCCCAGCGGGTCACCCGGCGCAAGGAACTTCCCCCCCAGGCCGAGGAAGACCTGATTCTGGCGGCCATCACCCTGAAATATACCCAGTCCAATTCGGTGGGCTACGCCCTGGGGGGCCAAATGATCGGGGTGGGGGCCGGGCAGCAAAACCGGGTTGACTGCGTGAAACTGGCGGGCATGAAGGCGGAAACTTGGTTTTTGCGCCAGCACCCCAAGGTGTTGGGGCTGCCCTTCAAACCCGAGGCCAAAAAAGTAGACCGCACCAACGCCCGGGTTCGTTATATTGAGGGAGATTTTTTGCCCAGCGAACGGGCCGCTTGGGAAGCCCAGATGACCCGCCCCCCCGCGGAGCTTACGGCGGAAGACCGCAAAGGCTGGCTGGCGGGGCTCACCGGGGTGTCGTTGGCTTCCGACGCGTTCTTTCCCTTTCGGGATAGTGTTGACCAGGCCGCGAGGCGGGGGGTAACCTATATTGTCCAACCTGGGGGAAGCCTGTCGGATGATGGCGTGATTCAAGTGTGCGATGAGTACGGCATGGTCATGGCGTTCAGCGGCGTGCGGCTGTTTCACCACTAGTTTCTTCCCCAATGTTCCTTCGTTCAAAATTCAATTCTGGGGGCAGAGTCATGGCCAGTCGCAAGCCGGAACCAACATCACCGCGCGCGGTGAAGAAAACCAAGAAATCACCCAAAAAATCTTCCCCCCCAATCCAGTCCAAGGAAGGACGGAAGGATTTGAACCAGGATGGAGAAAAATCCATGGAAGAAATACACCGTTGGGAATATTTGTACCAGCATGACCCGCTGCCCACACAGCGTCGGCGGTTGAACCTGCCGCCCGGAGAAATCCGCCACGGGAACGTGGAGGCCTGGATGAATATTTTGCGGTCTTATCACCACGCTCATCCCGCCCACGGGATTGTGTTTTATTTTCGCGACGAACCGGTGAACAGCCCCGCCCAGTTGTTCCGCCAAACGCCCATTTTGGCCACCCAAGAATTTCGGGTAGAGGTGGAAGCCGCCGATGAGGACTGGTCGGACCTGCCCAAGCTCACCCGGCTGCTGGCCGAAGGGGCCGGAGAAAATTTTGAAATGTATTTGTCGAGGGAACTCTACCAAATCAAGGACCTGTTTTGAGCTACCGCCTGCCCGACGCGGCCGACAAACCAGCCTATGTGCAAGCGCGGTTCGACGCCATCGCCCGCCGATATGATCTGTTCAACGACCTGATTACCCAAGGCCAACACCGCTGGTGGAAGCGCACGCTGGTGAACCGCGTGGCGGGGGCGGTGGAGATCAAGGCCCCGGGGGTGCGGGGGCTGGACCTGTGCTGCGGCACGGGAGACATTGCCCAGCGGGCCCTGGCGGGCATGGGCATGGGTGCGGGGGAGGCTGGAGGGACTGGGGGGGCAAACGGAGGTATGGTGATGCTCGACTTTTCCGCCAACATGCTGTCCATTGCCCAAAACCGGCTGCGCCGCGCTGGCACCCAACCCGCCCGAAGGCTGTTGACCCGGGGAGACGCCATGGCGCTGCCCTTTGAGGACGGCGCCTTTCAGTTTGTCACGGTGGGGTTTGGTCTTCGCAATGTTTCAGACCTGGGGGGCTGCTTGCAGGAAATTCACCGGGTGCTGGCGCCGGGGGGGGTGTTGGCCTCGCTGGATGTGGGCAAGGTCCGCCCCCGTTGGATCAAAGCCCTGGCCGATCTGTATTTCTTCCGGGTGGTTCCCCTCATCGGGCGGATGATTCAGCCGGGGGAAGAAATGTTCACCTACCTGCCCGAATCCTCCCGGTCTTATCCTTCTCAGGAAGCCCTGGCGGCCATTTTGGCCGAGCACGGCTTTCAGCGGGTGGAGGTGCTGAATTACATGTTTGGCTCGGCGGCCATTCATCTGGCCCGCAAGCCGGGGTGATGGCTCTCTATACACCCCGTCCCATCCTTTCCCCTCGCTGTTTCTCCCTGTACTCGAATCCATCGGCTATTCTGTTCAGCCGTTCGGTTGGTGAAAACTACACGGAAGCAACACCCAAACGCAATCGAACGCCCCCTCTCTTCGGGAGAGGGGGGTGAGGTCTAATCAAGCCGATAACTTTTCGGATTCATGCTGTATTTCCCTCCACGAAGGGGAGGGGATGCCCCCACAGGGGGCAGGGGAGGGGTGCTTCTGGAGAGGGGCCAAACGTGTGAGCGGCACCTTCACAATCCAAACCAAAAAATCAAAATAAACCCCCCTCAAATAAAAACCCCCTTCCGCAAAGGAAGGGGGGTTAAGAAAAAGCAAAGAATATTCAGGAATGGAGAACTTACAATTTCAGCCAGCCGGATTGAATGCGCTTGTAGGCGGCGGCGTCCAGCGGAGAGTAGGTTTTGTTGTCCCGGTCCAAATAAAACATGGGGTCCTTAACCTTGGCCGGATCAAAGCCGGAGGCTTTCAGCTCTTTTTTGTCTTTTTTGAAGGTGCCCGTCATGGCGGCGGCGGTTTGAACCCGCACAAAGGCTGGCCGTGAAAAATGGGGCAGGTGGTCTTCCACGAACCGGAAGAAGATTTCTGGGTTGAATTGTTTGGAATGGCTGATGGTGAGGGCGGCCATTCCGGCTTTGCCGTCCATCTTGGCGATTTCCACCCCATACACCGTGGCGAAATCCACCCACGATACGCCCGAAGTGATGATCTCTTCCACTTCGTGGGTAGACACGTTTTCCCCTTTCCAGCGGAAGGTGTCTCCAATGCGGTCGATGAAATAATAGTGCCCCGTATCGTCTTTCCGCAACAGGTCGCCGGTGCTAAAGAAGGCGTCACCGGTTTTCAACACGTTTCGCAGAATTTTCTTTTCGGTGTCTTTGGGGTTGGCGTAGCCGTGGAAAGGGGTCAGGGCTTTGATCTGGGCCAGCAGTTCGCCTGGCTCACCGGGGCGGCACAGTTCGGCAAACCCGTTGTGCCCGCGAATAATCTGCTCCGAGGCGATGTCGTAGCGCACCAGCCGCAGGTTGTCCGAGGTTTTCAGGGCGGCTTTGCCCACCGAGCCATCGGTGTCGTCCAGGTTCAGCAGATAGGCATTGCCCTCGGTAGAGGCGTAGAATTCGCGGATGTGGTCGATGCCGAAGCGGTATTTGAACTGCCCCCAAATGTCGGGGCGAAGACCGTTGCCCAGCACCCGGGTGACCTTGTGGTTGCGGTCGAAGGCACCGCTGGGGGTGTTCACCAAATACCGCAGCAACTCGCCAATGTAGATGGCGCAGGTGGCGCCGTGGCGGCTGGCTTCTTCCCAAAAGCCCGAAGCGGAAAACCGGCGGGTGAGCGCAAACTTGCCGCCGTTCACCAGGGCCGAGGCGAAGGCGATGAGAATGCCGTTGGAGTGGTACAAAGGCAGGGGGCAGTACACGGTATCGCTGGGTTTCACCCCCAGGGCGTAATGGCCCATCAGCAGGCCAGCCCCATACCAGCGGTAATGGGTAATCATGGCGGGCTTGGGCAAGCCCGTGGTGCCAGAGGTGTAAATGTGCATCATCAGGTCATCGCTGCCAATGCCCGCAGAGGAGGGGTTGTCGTCTTGGGTTCGCAGCAACGCCTGGGTCAGGTCGTTGGACCCGGCGGGGGACTTGTCTTTGGTGGGGTAGCGGGTGTCCATGTAAATATTGGGCCCCCGAATTTTTTCCAGGCTGCCCGCCACGTCCATGAATTGGGGCAGGCATTCGGCCCCCACAATGATGTGGTTGGCGGTGGAGGCGTTCAGAATATTGGCCAGGGCCACCCCCCGCAGGTTGTAGTTCACCGCCGCGGTAATGGCCCCCAGTTTGCCCAGGCCCGCCACCGTGGCCATGAATTCCGGTCGGTTTTCCATCAGCAGCAGCACCACGGTGCCCTTCCGCACCCCTTGAGACGAAAAATAATGGGCCCGACGGTTGGCCATGCGGTTGTATTGGTCAAAGGTGTAACGGTCGTTTTCAAACAGCAAAAAGTCATCATCAGGGCGTTTGGCCGCCATTTTTTCCAGGGTGTTGCCCAGGGTTTTGTTTTTAAAGGCCAGCAAGCGGACATATTTGAACAAAAACGAGTAATATCGGGCGGCCATGGGGTCTCCTGGGAAGGGGGTGGTCGGTGAAGTTCTTTTAATGATTTACGTCATTCCCATGGAAGTGGCAATCAAGACCTCCTTGAATGGGGGGGGTTTTTCAGAAATACCGGATACTTGAGATATAACGACCAATAAACCAGCAACTTGTATGATTGAACGATAGGGGCGGTTCACCCATCGGGACCTCAACCCCCGCCCCCCTCTCCCGAGGAGAGGGGGAGTTCAATGGCGTTTGGGCGTTGCTTACTTCCGCCCAGTCTTTGTTTCCGAACGGATGATTCGAATACCCGATGGCTTCGCGAATTTCCCCTCCCTGATTGGGGAGGGGATGCCCGCAGGGCAGGGGAGAGGTGTGATTGGAGGGGGCAGGGGGGAGAGGTGCTGGGGGAGAGGCCCTGGGCGCCCCATGGGCGGGGATTAAATTTCGTGGCAGGCGGCCCAGTGGGCCGGTTGAATTTCTCGCCAGGGGGGGGGCGTGCCGCGGCAATGCTCCCGGGCCAGGGGGCAGCGGGGGTGAAAGGCGCACCCAGGGGGAGCATTGGCCGGGTCGGGGACTTCTCCCCCCAGCAGTGTGCGGGGAAGGCCAGTGCGCCGGGGGGCCACCGCAGGGTCGGCGGAGGGCACCGCCGCCAGCAGGGCCTGGGTGTAAGGGTGGCGGGGCCGGGAGAACAGTTCTTCACGGGGGGCCAGTTCCGCCAGCCGCCCCAGGTACATCACCGCCACCCGGTGGGCCAGGTGCCGCACCACCGCCAAGTCGTGGGAGATAAACAAGTAGGCCATCCCCCGTTCGGCCTGAAGCCCCGCCAGCAGGTTCACCACCTGGGCCTGGATCGACACATCCAGGGCAGACACGGGCTCATCGGCCACAATCAGCGCCGGGTCCAGGGCCAGGGCCCGGGCAATGCCCACCCGTTGGCGTTGGCCCCCAGAAAACTGGTGAGGGTACATGGTCCTTTGGTCTGGGCGCAGCCCCACCCGTTGGAACAGGGCCGCCACCCGGTCTTTCCGTTCCGCCGGGGTGCCGATGCGGTGAATCGCCAGGGGTTCTTCCACCATGGCTCCGGCGGTCATGCGGGGGTTCAGGCTGGCGTAGGGGTCTTGGAAAATCATCTGCATGCGGCGGCGGTGGGGGACCAGGTCTCGCGCTGACAGCCCCGACAGGTCGGTGCCCTCCAGCAGCACCCGGCCAGCGGTGGGGGGAATGAGCCTGAGCACCATGCGCCCGGTGGTGGTTTTGCCGCAGCCCGATTCCCCCACCAGGGCCAGGGTTTCTCCCCGGTTCAGGGCAAAGCTCACCCCGTCGACCGCTTTGACCCAGCGGTGGGGTTTGCCCCACAGGTTTCCCCCCAGGGGAAAGTGCCGGGAGAGCTGCTCCACCGTGAGCAACGGGGCGGCGTTGGGGGAAGAATTATTTTGTTCGAGGGGGTGGTTCATCGACATTTACTCAGCCGGGTGGTGGCAGGCGGTGAAATGGGCGGGAGCTCGTTGCGCGGGCTCATGGGTGGGGCCTGGGTCCTGGCGGCAGGCGTGGTCGGCCTGGGGGCAGCGGGGGGCAAAGGCGCACCCAGGGGGCCGGGCCCCCGGCGGGGGTACCAAACCTGGAATCTCGGCCAGGGAAGTTTGGTTCCGGCCGGGCCGTGCCCCCAGCAACCCACGGGTGTAGGGGTGCCGGGGGCGGGCGAACAACTCATCCACCGGAGCTTCCTCCACCACCCGCCCGGCGTACATCACCGCCACCCGTTGGGCCTGCTGGGCCACCACCCCCAGGTCGTGGGTAATGAACAGCACCGCCGTGCCGTTCTCTCGTTGCAGGGCTTCCATCAAGTCCAAAATCTGGGCCTGGATGGTCACATCCAAGGCGGTGGTGGGCTCGTCGGCCAGCAGCAGGGCCGGGCGGCAGGCCAGGGCCATGGCAATCATCACCCGCTGGCGCATGCCCCCCGACAACTGATGGGGGTACTCGGCGGCCACCCGGGCCGGGTCGGGGATGCGCACATGGGCCAATTCGGCCTGGGCCCGCTCCCAGGCTTCTTTCCGGGAAAGCCCCTGGTGCAGCCGCAGCACTTCGGCCACCTGTTTGCCCACGGTGTGCACCGGGTTCAGGGCGGTCATGGGCTCTTGAAAAATCATGGACACCCGGTTGCCCCGCACCTGGCGCAGGGCGGCCCCGGAAAGGGCCAGCAGGTTTTGCCCTTCGAACATGGCCTTCCCCCTGGCGCGGGCGCCCTCGGGCAGCAGCCCCAGCAGGGCCAGGGCCGTCAGGCTCTTGCCGCAGCCCGACTCCCCCACCAGGGCCAGGGTCTCCCCCGGCACGATGGTCAGGTTGACGTCCTCCACGGCGGCCCGGGGGCCCGCCTGCCCCGGCAGAGGAGGAAAATCCACCCCCAGGTGTTCTACCCGCAGCAGGGGCGGCGCGGAACCCGGACCGGGTTCAGGGGCCGTGATGAACGGAGCAGCCGTTGGAGAGGAGAGGGTGGGCATGGGTCATCATAGGGTATTTCGGGGGGTGGAGGAAAGAACGGGGAGGGGGGACCCTCTTTTCCCCACCTTGTTTTTGCCGTAGGCTGATTCTTTGCTCGTTCTGTTTCTCAACATTCTTCCTTTCTCAACTTCCTAAAAAAATCCCATGGCCCGCGAACAGCAAGACCCTACGTCTCCCCTTTACAAGATCCGGCATTCCCTGGCCCATGTGCTGGCCCAGGCGGTGCTGGAAATTCGCCCCGGCGCCAAGCTGGGGTTTGGGCCGCCCATTGAGCACGGCTTCTATTATGACTTTGATCTGGACACCCCCCTGACCCCGGAAGACCTGCCGGAGCTGGAGAAGCGGATGCGGAAGATCATTGGGCAGAACCAAAAATTCGAGCGGGCCGACCTGCCCGCCGAGGAGATGATCGCCCGGCTGGAGAAAGACGGGGCGGCCTACAAAGCGGAACAAGCCCGCGACCTGAAGGCCGGCGGTGAGGCCACCTTAAGTTTGTACGCCAATGGGCCCTTCACCGACATGTGCGAGGGACCCCACGTGGAGCATACGGGCAAGATTCCCCCGGATGCCTTCCGGCTGGACTCGCTGGCGGGGGCCTATTGGAAGGGCAGCGAGAAAAACAAAATGTTGCAGCGGGTGTATGGGCTGGCCTTCTTGAACAAGAACGAGTTGAAAGCCTTTGTGGAGCAGCGGGAGCTGGCCAAAGAGCGGGACCACCGCAAGCTGGGGGCCCAGCTGGGGCTGTTCACCATTTCGGAAGAAGTGGGCAAGGGCCTGCCCCTGTGGATGCCCAACGGCACGGTGATTCGGGAAGAGCTGGAAAAACTGGCCAAAGAAAAAGAATTCGCCCTGGGCTACAAGCGGGTGGCCACGCCCCACATTACCAAGGAGGGGTTGTTCCTTACGTCGGGTCACTTGCCTCACTACAAAGACAGCATGTTCCCCCCCATGACCGCCGACGGGGAAACGTTTTACTTAAAGCCCATGAACTGCCCGTTTCACCACATGATCTTTAAAGCCCAGCCCCGCAGTTACCGGGACCTGCCGGTGCGGCTGGCGGAGTATGGAACCTGTTACCGCTACGAGCAGTCTGGCGAGTTGTCGGGTTTGCTGCGGGTGCGGGGGCTGGCCATGAACGACGCCCATATTTACTGCACCCCGGAACAGGCCAAGGAAGAGTTTGTGCAGGTGATGCGCCTGCACATGGATTACTACGAGCTGTTCGGGCTGAAGGATTATTGGGTGCGGCTGTCTCTGCCGGAATTGGGGGAAGGCGGCAAGTACGTGAACGACCCGCAGGCCTGGGAGCAGGCCGAGCGGCTGATGCTGGAGGCCATGGAAGAAGTGGGCATTCCCTACGAATCGGCCCGGGGCGAGGCGGCCTTTTACGGCCCCAAGATTGACATGCAGATTAAGAACGTGGCCGGGCGGGAGGAAACGGCCTCCACCAACCAGTTGGATCTCATCATGGCCCGGCGGTTTGACCTGACTTACATTGGGGCCGACAACCAGCGCCATTACCCCTACATTATTCACCGGGCGCCCCTGGGCACCCACGAGCGGTTCGTGGCGTTCCTCATCGAGCACTACGGCGGGGCCTTCCCCAGCTGGCTGGCCCCCGAGCAGGTGCGGCTGGTGCCGGTGAACCCGGAGCAAAACGCCTACGCCGAAACCCTGGCCGCGACCCTGCGCAAGTCCTTCGTGCGGGCCGAGGTAGACACCACCGCCGAAAGCCTGGGGAAAAAAGTGCGGGAGGGCCAAACCCAAAAAGTGCCGAACTTGTTTATCGTGGGGGCCAAAGAAGCCGAAGAAGGAAAGGTGGCTTGGCGCCGCCATGGCAGCAAAGACCAAAAGGTGCTTCCGGTGGCCGACGCCGTGAAAGAACTGCTGGAAGAAATTGCAGAGCGGAGAGACTGGCGGCGGGGGTAAACTCTACCCCTCTCCCCGGTTCCACCAGCGGCCCAGGGCCAGCCAGGCCAGGGGGGCCAGGAACACCGGCAGGTAAAACCACAGCCAGTCTTGGTCTTGGCGGTGAATCACCGGCACATCGCCGGAAGGAATGGGGCGGGGCAGGGGCCGCCCGTAGGGGGTGCCCTCTAGCAGCCAGTTCATGACCTGGGTGAACAGCGCCCGGTTTCCTTCGTTTTCCAGCAGGGCCCCGGCGATGATGTGGGGGTCCCCCACCGCGACCAACCGCCCGCCGAAGGTTTCACCGCTGGGGGTGTTCTTTCTCTGTTCCACCGGGTTGAAACCCCGCGGGTTGATTTCCTTGCGGTGAAACGCCAACGTGGCCGCCAGCCAGAAATCTCCGGCGGGCTCGAAGCGGGGGTCTTGGGTCCAATCGGCCCCGGCGGTTTCGGCCCAGGTGCCGGGCATGGCGCTCAACAATCCCTGAATGTGGGCGGCGGGGTGGTCAGAAGACCCAGCGGCTTTCCAATGAAAACTGCCCGAGGCCTGGGCCACCACCGGAAATCGGTTGGGGTCTCCCCGCAGCAGGGTCATGGCCGGATGAGGAGGGAAGTTCACCGTTACCAGCCGCCCATGGTCGGCGGCCTGAAAGGTTTGCTGGGCGAACAGCCGGGAGTGGGCCAGGGGTGCCGGGGAGTACACCAACCCCATTCCGGCCAGCCAGCCCGCCAGGGGTTGGGCCGTGCCGGGGCGGGAATCTGTGGCTGACATGCCACCGGGGCGGGGCGGTGTGACGGGAGACAGCGCCAGCAGCACGCGCCCCCCCTGGGCCAGATAACGGTCCAAGGCCTGTTGTTCGCCGGGGGTGAAGCGGGCGGTGGGATCGAGAATCACCAACAGGGCGGGGTTTTTTTGGGGCAGGGCGTTCAACTCCCCCGGCTCCAGCTCTTGCAGGGAGAGGTTCCAGTGCTGGGCCAGCATCTCCAGCCCCACCAGGGAGCGCTCTTGAGACAAGTCGGGTTCCCCCGGCTGGCGGGGGCTGCCCCGCCGCAGGGGCCACTCCCCATGGCCGCTGGTGAACCCCAACTCCCCCCGGGGGCGGCTCACTTTTTCCAAAGCTCCGCGAAAGTCCAGATCCATTCTCGACAAGGCACTCTGGGCCTGGTCTCCCTCTCCAATCCACAGCCTCTGGTGAGAGCCCCGGGCCGCCACCACCACCACCCCGTTGGCCAGGGGTCCCCCCGCCAGCCGCTGGGCTTCTTGGGGCAGGGCCACGGCGTCTACCCGGCGCACCTTCAACCGTGGCGAGACCGCTCCGGCTTGATCCAGGTAGGCCATGGCTTGGCTGCCCTGCTGGCTGACGGGGGAGAAAAACCCCACGGCTTCCACCGGCTCGGTCAATTGTTCCAGGGCGGCCTGGGTCTCTGGGCTGGGAGAGGTGTCTGGCCGGTGGGCCAGGTCGGCCCCCCAGGGCAGCTGCGCCAGCACCAGGTACCCGGCCATGGCCGCCGCCAGGCTTAACCCCAGCCCCAACCCGGCCCGGCCATTGTCAGCGTCTCCCTCGGTTCGTTTCCAGGGCAGGCCGATGATGAGGCAAAACAAAGCCCCCCAACTCAAGGCATCGGCCTCTACAAATCGGCTGGTCATCCACAGGGCCGCCCCCAGCCCCAGCAATAGTCCTGCCCAGGGATAGCCCAGCCAGGGGAGAGAGACTTCCCGGACCTGAACCCAGGGCAACAGGGCCCCCAGGCCAATCAGCCCCAGGCCCACCCACAGCAGTCCCTCGGCTGGCAGGCCGGGGGGCATCATTCGCCCCCCCACCCACAGGGCCAGTGCCCCTGCCAGCAGCAGGGGTGTTCCGCCCCCCAGGGAAAAGCGTTTGTGCTGGGCAAAGGGGGTCATCGTTTCTCCCGTTGTTGTCGCAGCACCACGGCAGCCCATTCCACCCCCAGCACGGCCCCCGCCCCATAGAACCACAGATCTTTCAGCCACACTTGCCCCCGGGCAAAGGGGGGAAAGTGCTGCTGATACAGGGCCAGGTGGGCCAAGGCCGTGTTCAACGGGGGCGCGCTGACCGGCGCGGCCAGCCACAGCACCAGCCACCCCCCGGCCCCCAGGGCGGCAAACACCCCGGCGGTAAGCAGCCCCCGGCCCAGGGCGCTGGCCGCCAGCGAAACGCCGGTGAGGGCCGCTGCCAACAGCCCCAACCCCAGGTAGCCCGCCAGCAGGTGGCCCGGCGCCACCCGCCCATGCAGAAACACCAGGGCCGGCAGGTAAGCCGTTAACCCCAGCAGCAGGCCGTGGAAGCCCTGCACCGATAAAAACTTTCCCCACAAAATTTGCCGGGGGGTCACCGGGGCGGTTTCCAGCAGCACCCAGCTGCCGGTTTGGCGTTCCTCCGCGATCAACCGAAAAGACAGCAGGGGCACCGCCAGCAGGGTCAGCCCGCTGGCCAGGGTAAAGAAGCTTTCCAACACCACGCTGGAGGGCCGGGCCCCCGGCCCCAGGGCCATGGCGTTGAACAACAACCCGGTGAGAAACAAATAGGCCGCCCCGGTCCACCACGCCGCCCGGGAGGCAAACAGCCCCGCCAGTTCTCGGCGGGCGATCAGCCAGACGGGGCTCAAGGTCATGGTTTTGGGGCGGGGGTTGGGGCTGGTCATGAGATCGGCTCTTGGCGGGTGAGCTCCAGAAACAAGGCTTCCAGATCCTGCTCTTCAGCGGCCCCCAGTTCCAGCAGACCCAGGCCAGCCTCCACCACCCGCCGGGCGGCTTCTTCCCGCAGGTCTTCCGCCGCGGTGAATTGTACCGCCAGGGCGCCGGGCAGCAGGGGGTGGGGGGAAAGGTCGAACGTTTGGGAAACAAGGGGTGCCAGGGCTTGGCGCAGCCGAGGCTCGTCTCCCCGCACGGTCAGCCGCAGGGTGTAGCCCTGGTGCCGGGCGGGCAGACTTCCGTTGGCCAGGCGGGGGTCTTCCACCGCCCGCCCCTTGCACATCAGCACCACTTTGTCGCACAGCTTGGCGGCTTCGGAAAGTTGATGGGTCGACAGCAGCACGGTGTGCCGCCCCCGCAGAGAGGCAATCAGTTGGCGGAACTGAACGACCTGGGCAGGGTCTAGGCCCGCCATGGGTTCATCCAGCAGCAGCACCGGGGGGCGGTGCACCAGGGCCTGGGCAATGCCCGCCCGCCGCCGCATTCCATGAGACAACCCGCCGCAGCGCCGCCCCGCCAGGTCGGCCAGCCCCAGGGCGGCCAGGGTTTCTTCCACCCGCGGGCCGGTTTCTTGTTTGGGCACCCCCCGAAGCCGGGCGGCGAAGGCCAGATAATCGGCCAGACGCATCTCGGCATAGAGGGGCGGGGTTTCCGGCAGAAACCCCACGGCAGAGCCCAGGGCCAGGGCGCCGCCCGCGGCGTCGAGGCCCGCCACCCGGGCCAGGCCCTGGCCGGGGGCCAGCCGTCCGGCCAGGATAGACAGGGTGGTGGTTTTGCCCGCCCCGTTGGCCCCCAGCAGCCCGGCGATGGTCCCGGCCTCGACCCGGAAGGTCAGGCCGTTCAGGGCCCGCACCCTGCCGAATTGTTTTACCAATCCCTGGGTTTCAATCATGGGGCCGGAATTCGAGAGGGCATAGGCCAGTGTTCGGCCCGGAGGGATTTATTTTGATTCGTTTGAATATGGATGATTTTATGGGGGGCTTCGCCCTGCCCCCTTGTCACGGACATGTTACGAAACATATCCGACGGAACAAATCTGGAGGATGCGCCTGATGATGTTGTGTCCAGAATTTTATTGCCTATGGTTGCCCTGCCTACCCTCGGCAGCGCGGAAGGCGCGGCGGAGATGACGGTGAAAACCCGCGGATGGCGAGAACACTCTGACCACATGCGACCACAGATGGCTGGAGGCAACCAAAAGACTTGTTAGTTGACCTCGGCTTGACCCTTCAGGCTGGCCACCAGTTGGTCCGGCTGAATCACGCCCCGCTCGGCCAGGCTTTTCAGCATCCACATGGTCACCGACACGGCGGTCTGGGGGTTCATCACCAGCCGGGCTTGCACCTCCCGCCGAACGCTCACCGGTTCCAAAATTTCCTTGCCGTCCTCCACCCGCACTTTCACCGTCATGTCGTCGTAGTGAAAATTCACCCGGAACATGTCGTGCATTCCAAACCCGCCAAAGGCGCCGGTGACCAGTTTGACCGGCAGGGCTTCTGGCAGGTGGATGTCGACCACGGCGTCTTTGGGAGTGGGTGTTTTCTGGCTCATGGGGGGTTCCTTTGGGGGTGAGAACAGCGTGAATACGAATCAGTTATACCGGTTCGGCCAGACCGGAGGGGCTGGGGAATTTCAAGCACAACGTCCGCACGTCGTCCCGGATTTTTTCCGGCCCGGCTTCTCCCCGGCCCAGGGCGGCAATCCAGTCGGCGATTTGTTCCATCTGGGGTTCTTTCATCCCCCGGCTGGTAGCGGCGGGGGTGCCCAGGCGCAGCCCAGAGGGCCGGAAGGGCGGCAGGGTATCGTCGGGGATGGCGTTTTTGTTGGTGGTGATGCCGGCACTTTCCAGCAGATCTTGCAGCTCCGCCCCGTTCTTGTTGAACGAGGCCACCGCGTTCAGCAGAATCAGGTGGTTGTCGGTGCCGCCGGTGACCAATTGACAGCCGTGGTGTTTCAACCGGGCGGCCATGGCCTTGGCGTTTTTCACCACCTGCTGCCCGTAGGCTTTGAATTCCGGCGTGCCAGCTTCTTTCAGGGCCACGGCAATGGCGGCGATTTGGTGCATGTGGGGGCCGCCCTGCAGCCCAGGGAACACCGCCCGGTCGATCAGGGTGGGCAGGTTTTCCAGGGTGCGCTCCGGGGCCTTGAGGGGGTTGCCCACCTTTCCGCGGGAGAGAATCATGGCCCCCCGGGGGCCCCGCAGGGTTTTGTGGGTGGTGGTGGTCATCACGTGAAAGCCGTGCTTCAGGGGGTTGGCCAGGGACCCGGCGGCAATCAGCCCGGCCACGTGGGCCATGTCGGCCATGGCCATGGCCCCCACTTTTTGGGCAATGAGCAAAAACCGGTCATAGTCCAGCTCTCGGGGATAGGCCGAGAACCCGGCCAGAATGATTTTGGGGCGGTGCTCCATGGCCATGGCTTCCAGCTGGCCGTAGTCAATGACTCCGGTGGAGATGTCTTTCATGCCGTAGCGGATGAAGCGAAAGGCCTTGGCGGCAAAGGTGACCGGCGCGCCGTGGGTGAGGTGACCCCCGTGAGACAGGTCCATGGCCAGCACGGTGTCGCCCACGTCCATCCAAGAGGAAAAGGCGATGAGGTTGGCGGCGGCCCCAGACAATGGCTGCACGTTGGCGTGGTCGGCCCCAAACAGGGCCTTGGCCCGTTCGATGGCCAGCGATTCGACCTGGTCGGTGAAGGTTTGCCCCCCGTAATAGCGGCGGCCGGGGGTGCCTTCGGCGTATTTGTTGGTGAACAGGGTGCCCAGGGCCTCTAGCACGGCCTTCGACACGTAGTTTTCCGAGGGGATAAGTTCCAGCCCTTCCATTTCGCGGCGGGCTTCGCCCCCCACCATGGCAAATACTTCGGGGTCTTGCTTGGGCAAATAGGTATATTTCATGGGTGCGGGCACCAAAGAGAAAGTGGGGAGTGTAGACGCCGATCGCGTGTACCGCCATTAAACCATGGGGGGGGTAGGGGGTCAATTTTCCGGCCCTGCCCCCCGGGGGCCGGTTGTTCCCCCGTGTTTTCCTGTGGTAACCTGAGTAAGATTTTTTCAGGCTGTTTCTTGAAAGCCCCCCGTTCGTTCACCAACCCTTGTCACGGCAGGAGCCGGATGTCTGAGCAAAACCCCCTGGTCTCTCCCATCCATATCGAAGATGAGATGCGCGTCTCCTACATGGAGTACGCCATGTCGGTCATCATTGGGCGGGCCCTGCCCGATGTGCGCGACGGCTTGAAACCGGTGCACCGGCGGGTTCTGTTTGCCATGCACGACCAAGGAAACCACCACAACAAGCCCTACCGCAAAAGCGCCAGGGTGGTGGGTGACGTGATCGGTAAATACCACCCCCACGGCGATGCCGCGGTGTATGACACCACGGTGCGGATGGCCCAAGATTTCTCCATGCGCTACCTGCTGGTGGACGGCCAGGGAAACTTCGGCAGCGTGGACGGCGACCCGCCCGCGGCCATGCGCTACACCGAGGTGCGCATGACCAAGCTGGCCCACGAAATGCTGGCCGACATTGACAAAGAAACCGTAGACTTTCAGCCGAACTACGACGAAAGCCTGGAAGAGCCCAAGGTGCTGCCCTCCAAGGTGCCAGCCCTGCTACTGAACGGCTCTACCGGTATTGCCGTGGGGATGGCCTGCAACATTCCCCCCCACAACCTGGGCGAGCTGATGGACGCCCTGCTGTACTTCATCGACAACGGCGAGCAGACCTCGGCGGCGGACTTGATGGACATTCTGCCCGGCCCAGACTTCCCCACCGGGGGAATCATTTTGGGCAACGAGGGCATTTTCGAGGCCTACTCCACCGGCCGGGGCATTTTGAACATCCGGGCCAAGGCCGAGGTGGAAACCTATTCCAAAGGCGACAAAGAGCGCATCGTCATCACCGAAATTCCCTACATGGTGAACAAGGCCCGGCTGATCGAGCGCATTGCCGAACTGGTGAACGAAAAACACATCGAGGGCGTCAGCTACATCCGCGATGAATCCGACCGCACCGGCATGCGGGTGGTGGTGGAAATTAAAAAGGGCGCCAGCGGAGAAGTGGTGCTGAACAATTTGTACAAGCACACCCAAATGCAAACCTCCTTCGGCATCATCATGCTGGCGGTGGTGGACGGCCAGCCCAAAACCCTGTCGCTGCCCCAGGTGCTGCATTATTTCCTGCGCCATCGCATCGAGGTGGTGGAGCGGCGCACGGCCTATGACCTGGGCAAGGCCCAGGCCCGGGCCCATATTTTAGAGGGCCTCACCATTGCCCTGAAAAACCTGGATCAGGTGATTGAGCGGATCAAAAAAGCCCCCAGCCCTTCCGACGCCCGGGCCGCCTTGGTGAAAGACTACGGCCTGTCGGAAATTCAAGCCAAAGAAATTTTGGAAATGCGCTTGCAGCGCTTGACCGGGCTGGAACAGCAGAAGATTAAAGACGAATACGCCGAGGTGAACAAACTGATTGCCGAGTTGACCGGCATTCTGGCCGACCGGGGCAAGGTGCTGGAGATCATCAAGGGCGAATGGCGCGAGCTGAAAGCCAAATTCGGCGATGCCCGCCGCACCGAAATTGCCGCCAGCCAGGGAGACATCTCCCACGAAGACCTGATCCCCGAAGAAGACATGGTGGTGTCCATCAGCCGGATGGGCTACATCAAGCGCACCCCCCTGGCCGTGTACCGCACCCAAAAGCGCGGCGGCAAGGGCAAAGTGGGCATGACCACCCGCGACGAAGACTTTGTGGAAACCCTGTTCGTGGCGTCTACCCATGCCTCTCTGTTGATCTTCACCTCGGTGGGCAAGGTGTACCTGAAGAAAGTGCACCAAATTCCCATGGTCAGCCGCACGGGCAAGGGCAAGGCGGTGGTGAACCTGCTGCCTTTGGAGGAAGGCGAAATCGTGCAGGCCTATCTGCCGGTGGACTCGTTTGAGGGCGAAAAATACGTGCTGATGGCCACCGAGCGGGGCGTGGTGAAAAAAACCGAACTGGCGGCCTATCAAAAACCCCGCACCGTGGGCATTCGGGCCATTAACATAGACGCCGACGACCGCCTGACCCACGCGGTGCTGGTGCAGGGCAAGCAAGAGGTGTTCATGGCCACCTATCAGGGCATGTCGCTGCGCATTGCCCACGAAGACATCCGCCCCATTGGACGGGTGGGCCGTGGAGTGATGGGCATGCGCCTGAACGAAGGCGATCACTTGGTGGGGGTGGAGGTGCTGAAAAGCAACGAAGGGTCCATGCTCACCGTCACCGAAAAAGGCTACGGCAAGAAGAGCGATATCGCCGATTACAAACAGGGCAGCCGCGGCAACAAGGGCGTGTTCACCATTAAAATTTCCGAGAAAACCGGAAACGTGGTGGGCATTCTGCAAATCGACGAAGCCGATGAGGTGATGCTGGTCACCCGCCTGGGCAAAATGATTCGGCTGCAGTTAGACAAAATGCGGGAAATGGGCCGCCTGACCCAAGGCGTGCGCCTGATTAACCTGGAAGAAGACGAACAAGTGGTGGCCATTGCCAAAATCGTGGAAAACGATGAGGGAGATGGCGCGGATGACCAGACCATCAATTAGGGCAGGTCATGAAAGCCGGGGTTCACCCGCTTGCGGATGGCGCCAAGTGAAAAGTCTCAAGGAAAGTATCCTGTGAAAGTGCCAGAAGAAGGCGCAAAAAATAGGGCATCATAAAAATGCTGGTTGAACATTCCCCATGAAAGCGACGAATAAGAACCTGCGGGGGAATAATGCGCGGGGGAAAACGTGTGAGGGATAAGGCGCAGGAAAAATTTTTTAAAAAAAATCGGAATAAAGTTTGGAAAAATATCGTCAAGCCCGCGGTGTGAATTCATAGGATGTTCACCAACCCCATTCACTCCCTTCAAATCCGAGAAGATGGTTTGAAGGGGAGAAGACCCAATCCCATGGATGTTGCCCGCAAAAAAACCGTACCCTGGGTTGCCGTGGCCATGGCCCTGCTGCTCGCCGCCTGCCAGGGCGGCTCGGAAGAATACGTGCAGTTTGAGCGGGCCAAGAACAAATGGGAGCAAGGCAGCTACCAAGACGCCGCCGGTGAATTTTTGGTGATTGTGCGGGACTACCCCGACACCCCCCTGGCCGAAGAGTCTTTGTACTGGACGGCGGTGCTTTACCATGAATACCTGAACAGTTTTTCTCAGGCCGAGGAATATTACAATCAACTGCTGGTGCGCTACCCCCAGGGGGCTTACCGCGCCCACGCCATGGAAGGCCTCGCCTCGCTGTATGAATCGCAGCCCGCCAGCCGCCACCGGGCGGTGCTGCTGTACAAAAAACTCACCCGCGACGACGACCTGGAAAACCGCCGGGACTACCTGCTGCTGAAAACTGGCAAATTGCAGTTGGAGCTGGGCAAGCCCCCCCAGGCCCGGCTGGAGTTCCAAACCCTGCTGAAAGATTTTCCAAATTCTGCCTATGTTCCCCAGACCTATTACCTGATCGGGTATAGCTTTTACCTGGAGGGCCGCGTGAACCCGGCCCTGGTGGCCTTTCGCCAGTTGAACAAAGAGTTCCCCGAGGACCCCCTGGCCCCCCAAGCGGTGTTTTTTGAGGCAGACATTTTGGAGGACCAGGGCAACCTAAGAGGGGCTCTGCAAAAATTCCGGTCGCTGGAAGGGCACTACCACAACTCGGCCATTTTGGAAAAGCGGATTCAAGCGCTGGAAAAACGGATGGAAAAATCGGTGCGGTAAATTCTTTCATCAAGGCCCCCCATGCCTGCACACGGCCAGACCGGACCCACGCCACCGGGTGAACCCGACGACCCCGCCGGGCAGATTTCTCACCTGCCGGTGGACCGCGTTTTGCCGAACCCCCTGCAGCCCCGCCGCCGGTTTGAAGAAGAAAAAATTGCCCAACTGGCGGTGTCCATCGGCCAGCAGGGCATGATTCAACCGGTGGTGGTGCGGCCCCACCCGGCCCACCCAGGTTCCTTTGAAATTGTGGCGGGGGAACGCCGTTGGCGGGCGGCCAAGCACCTGGGCCGGGCCACGGTGCCAGTGCTGGTGCGGCAGATTGACGATATCGACCTGTTGGAAACCGCCCTGGTGGAAAACCTGCAGCGGGAGGCCCTGACCCCCGTGGAGGAAGCCCAGGCCTATCGGGACCTGCTGGAACTCCACGGTTACACCCAAGAAACCCTGGCCAAGCGCGTGGGGCGCGACCGCTCCACCATTGCCAACATGGTGCGGCTGCTGGCCCTGCCAGCACCCGTGCGGGATTTGTTAGAGGCCGGGCGGTTGACCACTGGCCACGCCAGGGCCCTGCTGGCCCTCCCCGATAGTGAGCGCATGACCCTGCTGGCCCAAGAGGTGGTGGCCAAGGACTTGTCTGTGCGCGACACCGAGAAGCGGGTGAAGCAGGAATTGGACGGCCCCGCCCCGGCCAGTTCCACCCCTGACAAGCCCGTGCATCACCATTACCAGACCGTGATGAACGACATGGCCCGCCACCTGGGCACCCGGGTGTTCATTGATCAAAAAAATCACCAGGGCAAAATCGAGATCGAGTTCTATTCTTTGGACGACTTCAACCGGCTGTATGATTTGTTGATGGATTGATGCTCAGGGGGGGGCTGTTCAAATGCTTGTCGTTCGAAGCCATCGGTGATTCCCTCCCTCCAACCACACCTCTCCCCTGCCCTGCGGGCATCCCCTCCCCAGTCAGGGAGGGGAAAGACTTGAATCCACCGGTTTCTATTTTCATCCGTTCTGAAAACATAGACTGGACGGAAGCAAGCGCATCACTCATCGGATTCGAGCCATTCCCCCCTCCCTGATTGGGGAGGGGGGCAGGGGGGAGAGGTTCTGTTGGGACAACGCTCGATGCCAACGGTTATTCATCCGTTCGGTTCATAAAAACTAGACGGAAGCAATCCATTCACCGGCTTCGAGGAACGGGTGTTGTTGCGTGAAGCCCCTTGGGATACAGTATTTCTAGCCAGCATTCCGGCATTCCCCCACCCCCTTTACCATTGCCGCGCCCATGGGCTTATCTTTAGACCGATACACCAACCGGGCCCAGGCGGCCATTTTGGCCGGGCAAGAACTGGCCGAGAAGCGGCGGCATTCCAAGATTGACCCGGAACATTTGCTGCTGGCCCTGCTGGACGACAAAAAGGACCTGGCCTCGGTGTTGTTGGACAAGGCCGGCACCGACGCCGACAACTTGGCCCGCCAGTTGGAACAGGCCCTGGACCGCATGCCCCGCACGGCCCCCAGCGGGGCCACCCCCTATGTGTCGAAAAAATTGCAGTTGGTGTTGCAGCGGGCCGACCGCGACGCCGCCGCCATGGGCGATCAATTTACCAGCACCGAGCACCTGCTGATGGGCTTGGCGGCGGAGCGGGGGTCGGAGGCGTTTGACGCCTTGGCGGCCAGGGGGGTGACCCGGGGCACCATACAAGAACTGCTGCCGGGGCTGCGGGGCAGCGAGCCCATCAAAGACAAGGCCGCCGGAGAAAACATTGGGGTGCTGGAAAAATATTGCCAAGACCTGGTGGCCCAGGCCCGCCAGGGCAGCCTGGACCCGGTCATTGGCCGCGACGAAGAAGTGCGCCGGGTGATTCAGGTGTTGTCTCGCCGCCGCAAGAACAACCCGGTGCTCATCGGCGAGCCGGGGGTGGGCAAAACGGCCATCATCGAGGGGCTGGCCCAGCGCATTGTGTCTGGCGACGTGCCCATGACCCTGAAAGACAAGCGGGTGTTAAGCATGGACCTGGGCGCGTTGATTGCTGGGGCCAAGTACCGGGGAGATTTTGAAGACCGCCTGAAGGCCTTGATCCGGGCGGTGGAGGAGTCGGACGGCGACATTATTTTGTTCATCGACGAGCTGCACACCCTGGTGGGGGCGGGGGGCAGCGAAGGGGCCATCGACGCCTCGAACATGCTGAAGCCCGCCTTGGCCCGGGGTACCCTGCGCTGCGTGGGGGCCACCACCCTGAAGGAATACAAAAAGTATATTGAAAAAGACCCGGCCCTGGAACGGCGCTTTCAGCAGGTGCTGGTGAAGCAGCCCGATGTTCCCCTCACCATCGCCATTTTGCGGGGGCTGAAAGAACGCTACGAGGTTCACCACGGCATTCGCATCAAAGACTCCGCCATCGTGGCGGCGGCCAATCTGTCGGACCGTTACTTGCCAGACCGCTTCTTGCCCGACAAGGCCATTGACCTGATTGACGAGGCCAGCGCCATGCTGTGCATCGAGATTGACAGCCTGCCCACCGAGATTGACCAGATTGACCGGAAGATCATGCAGATGGACATTGAATCTGCCGCCCTGCGAAACGACGACGACCCGGCGGCGGCCAAACGGCTGGCCGGGCTGGAAAAAGAGCTGACGCGGTTGAAGCAAGAAACCGCGGTACGCAAAGAAGCCTGGAAGAAAGAGCGGGCGTCCATTCAAAAAGCGCGGGAGCTGAAGGAAGAAATTGAACACACCCGGCTGAAAGAACAAGAGGCCCAACGGGCTGGAGACCTGGAACTGGCCGCCCGGTTGAAATACGGCGTGCTGGACGACCTGAACCGCCAGCTGGAAGCGGCCAACCGCCAACTGGACCAATCGGGGAAGGGGCGGATTCTGCGGGAGGCGGTGGATGAAGAAGACATCGCCGGGGTGATTTCCCGCTGGACGGGCATTCCGGTGGCCCGCATGCTGGAAGGCGAACGCACCAAACTGGTACGCATGGAAAAAGCCCTGGGCCGCCGGGTGGTGGGGCAGGATGAAGCCTTGGTGGCGGTGTCTTCGGCCATTCGCCGTTCACGGGCGGGGATTCAAGACCCCAACCGGCCCATTGGGTCGTTCATCTTCGCCGGGTCCACCGGGGTGGGCAAAACCGAACTGGCCAGGGCCCTGGCGGAATTTTTGTTCGACGACGAACGGGCCATCATCCGCATGGATATGTCGGAGTACATGGAGAAGCATTCGGTGGCCCGCATCATCGGGGCGCCCCCGGGCTACGTGGGCTTTGAAGAGGGAGGCAACCTCACCGAACAGGTGCGCCGCCGCCCCTACGCGGTGATTTTGGCCGATGAAATTGAGAAGGCCCACCCCGACGTGTTTAACCTGTTCCTGCAAATTTTAGACGAAGGCCACCTGACCGACAGCCAGGGCCGCACCGTGAACTTCAAAAGCACGGTCATCATACTCACCACCAACCTGGGGCAAGAATCTTCGCCCGACGGCCAGCCCCTGCCCCACGAAGAACAGGTGAAGCGCACCCGCCAACGCCTGAGGGAACACTTTCGCCCAGAATTTTTGAACCGGGTGGATGAAACCGTGGTGTTCCGCCCCCTGGGGGCCGATCAGATTCGCCAGATTGTGCGGCTGCAAATGGAGTTGCTGCACAAGCGCTTGGCCGACCACCACATTGAACTGGTGATGCGCCCGGAGGCGGAGGAACATCTCTCCCGGTTGGGGTACGACCCGGTGTTTGGGGCCCGACCTCTCAAGCGGGTTATTCAGCACGAAATTCAGGACCTGCTGGCCTACAAAATGTTGGATGGCACCCTGCACGAGGGCGACCGGGTGGAAGTACGCTTGGGCAAAGACCGCCTGACCTTCCACCGCATGGCCGGGACCGAAGGCCAAGCGGCGGTTTGATCACCCCTCCAACATCACCCCCGCTTTCCGCAACACGGCCACATACCCCCAATACACCCCCGCCATCAATACGGAATCCACCGCCAGGGCGGGCCAAAAACCCAGCCCCCACCGCACCAGCCAGGGAAACAAGGCCAAAAAGAACAGGGTGGGCATCACCATCCACACCACTTGGCCAGACAGCCGGGCGGAGGTGTCTAAATTGCCGGTGTCTAGGTGAATCCACACCATGGACAACACCGTGGTGAGGGGGAGGGACACCACCAGGGCGGCGACCCAGGTATTTTTTCGAGACATTTCACTCACCAAGGCGATCACCAGGGCGGAGGCAAATATTTTTAATAAAAACAATAGCATGGTCTTCCGATGGATTGGGGGGCAGGGGGCAAATAGGGGCCGTTTCGGTTGACTTTTCTCAGGGTGAGGGTCTTTCTAATTTATATAGGCCCGGTTTTTGAAAGTCTATGTCCGGGGGAGGTATCGTGGTTTCCTGTTCACCGAATTTTCCATGCCGGGTATGGCCGAATCATCTCAAGATAGCTCGAAAAAAGGGGGGTCCTCTTCTGGTCAGGGGGATGGGGGCCGGGGTTTGCCCGCCGACTTTGCCTCCCGCATCGCCACCAAAATCATTGTGACCCAAGAGCGGGAGCGGGACCCGGAAGCGGCCGCCCTGAAGGTGTCGTCGCTGATTACCCGCAACCTGAACGTGGAGGGCCGCCATTCTCAGTTTCTGGAGGCCACCCGCATTATGCTGGAGGATGAAGACACCCAGCGATACGCCGCGGTGTCTTGGGCTTCTTTGCACTTGGCCAAAGACCAAAACCCCGCTGGAGAAACGTTTTTAGGGTTTGTGCTCGATGCCGCGATTATTGAGCACATGAACCTGGAAAAACCGCTGTATGAAATGGAAATGCGGCGGAAGAAATTCTCCCATTACGCCTGGATGATGGGAGAAGTGTTTATCAACATTACCCGGATGTCGAACGAATTGTTCGACGTGGTGAGCCATATGTTCTCTCTGATCATCCGCAAAGAGATGATTATGGAACAAAAGATGAAGGAAGAGCGCTCCACCACCCGCCGGTTGATTGTGGGCAGCCAAAAAGAAAAAGAAACCGCCAGCAAGAAATTGTTCGATGACTTGGTGGACTACATCCACACCCGGGGCGAATTTAAGTCGGACTCGTTGAACCAGCAGAACCCCAACGAATTTATTGCCGTGCTGGCGGACCGCCTGCGGGGGACCCGCCGCTATGTCATCCAAGACATCGTCAACAAGCAGGCGATGGACCGGAAAAAGCAGGCGGAAAAAGAACTTTCAGAAAAGCAGGCCAGCGCCGAGGAAATCATTCGGGCCAAAGACCCCTTCAAGAAAGCGCTGCGGCTGTTTTGGACGGAGAAGCGCTACAACTTTAAGTACCTGTCGGTGGAAAAGGTGCGGGTCACCCTGCAAATGATCGCCGTGGTGGTGGGCATCGGCCACTTTCTGATCGGGTACATTGGGCTGTTGGATATTCACTGGGGAGAAGGCATAGTGGTGGGGATGGGCATGTATTTGTTCGCCCGGTTTGCCATCAGCCGGAAAAGTTTTTTGCGGTTCTACCCGGAAGACGTTTCCAAGGAATTGGAAACCGTGGTGGGCCACATTACCCCCACCTTGCGAAAAATGACCAAAACCCAGTTGTCGCCCTTTTTGGTAAATCAGGTGAAAGACGGCGAGAACACCAAGCTGCTGCTGGTGGTGCCAGAATTTGTGAAGTATTTGTTCGCGGTGATGCCCGAACGGCGGAACATGATTGTGACCTATGAGCAGCTGCATGAAATCATGGAAACCCTGGAAATGGAAGTCTCTCGCCAGGCCAGGGATTTGAGTTACTTCCACCGTCCCCCGCCCGCCTAAAAGTTCTTGGGTTCAGGCCAAACGATTTTCCTCCCCCCTTTTCCTCCCCCCTCTGCGTCCCCATCCCGTTACTCGAATCCACCGGATATTCTCTTCAACCATTCGGAAAACAAAGATTGGACGGAAGCAGGCAATGCCCAAACGCCATTGAACGCCCCCTCTCTTCGGGAGAGGGGGCGGGGGGTGAGGTCTCATCAAGCGAAGAATGGACCTCACCCCGCCCGCTGGCGCGGGCTGCCCCTCTCCCGATGGAGAGGGACAATACTCGAATCCATCGGTTCTTCTATCCAACCGTTCGGAAAGCATACACTGATCGGCAGCAAGCGCATGACATTTCGGATGCGAGTTGTTCCCCTCCACGAAGGGGAGGGGATGCCCCCATCAGGGGGCAGGGGAGGGGTGTTGTTGGGATGCCCGCAGGGCAGGGATGATTGGGGGAGAGAAACAACACGGCAGTGCGGCTGGTGCTTGAACAACACACGATTCTCCGAGTTTACGATCTGGCTTTCCCGTCGTGTTCCACTTAACGGAATTGCGAAGTGTTGACGGTAAGCACCTGGCCGTTGGAGCGCTTCAACGTAAACGTTTTCTCGTCTTTCCAGGCAATGGGGGCGGTGGGCAGGCCGTTGTACACGGGGGAGGGCAAATGCCGCACCCGCCCTTCGTTGAACAGGGAAAGGTGAAGTTTTAAGGGGAACCGCTGGTCGGTGCCGGTGGGGGCCCCAGGTTCGTCTTTGCCCACGTGGAAAAAGACCACGCCTTCGGCTCCGGCGGTCACGCCATCGGCGGTTTTGGCATAGGGCAGCAGGTCCACCAACGCTGGCGTGTTCACCCGGCGGTAAACTTTTTTCACCACCACGCCGTCCATGGTGGCCGTCAGGGTGTAATAGCCGGGGGCCACAATGGTGATCACGGGGGCGCTGTCTCCCGGTGCCATGTGGGCGCCGACCTCCCATTTGTCTTGATCGTTGCGGGCCAGGTACACGAACCGCCCCTCCACCGGCAGGGCCGTCACGGCCACGATGGTTTTTCCCGGCAGGGCCAGCAGCAGCTGGTTCCCCAGGTACACCCCGTTGCCCGGCCGGTTTTCAGGAAACACCTGATAGGTCTCCATGGCCACAATGCCCCGGTGCTGGGGGTCGGCGGGATATTCTTCCGCGCTCCACAGGGGGCTGGCCCAAACCAGCGCTGCGGCGAACAACATTCCCGCGGCTTTGAACCGGCGGTGAGCAGCCAAGGAACCAACAGGGGAGCCAACAGGGGAAAAAAACTTGGGCGCCATGATGGGGAATCTCAGTGGAAGGGTGTGTTGCCTGCCCGTTGCTTGCCGTGGGGGAATCTTATCTATTTTTTTGGCAAAGGTGAAGCCGGGGTTTTGGTGGAGGGGGAGGCCCCCGGGGAAATCACCCGGGCGGAGTGAACCACCAGTTCCAGGTTTCCCCGATAGGGGGTGATGAAGCCGTCTACCGCCAGCCGAGAACCCACGGGCCAGTGCCCCCAGGGCCCGGTAACCCGTGGACCGGGGCGAATGAACCCAGCCAATTCACGGCCCTCCCCCAGGGAAAAGATGAGCAACTGGTTTCCTTTGCCCCCCAGGGGCCGTTGTTTTTTGAGCACGGCTTCCAGCATCACGAACTTTCCTTCCCACCGGGCCGGGTCGAAACCCTCCCCTGGGAAGGTGCCCCCCCACAGGGGGTTGCCGGGGGCGGCGGGGGTGCGCCCTTCTCGGGCCAGCCTGTCCAAATATTTCCGACGGGAGGGGTCGTCGGCCCATATGCCCTTGCGCGATTCAAAAGCTGCGGCTTCCAGCCGCACCCACTCGGGATAATCCGCCGGGTCGGGCAGCCCAAAGCGGGTGTCTAGGGGGGAATGGCCCTGAGCAATGATCTCTTGGTTGATCCACACCCCATCGGCCCACACCTGGGCCAGGGTGCGGCCATGGCGGTCGGCCTGGGGCAGGGCCAAGCGCAAAGACTTTCCAGAAAGGGCTTGGCGCAGGAAGGCCTGGGCGGGCAGGCCGTGGGCCAGGTCTAGGCCCTTGGGGTTGTCGTGGAGTTCGGGGGTGTCTACCCCCAACAGGCGAATGCGTTCCTGGGGGGGAGTGATCCGGCCGTCGGCGTTCAGGTCGGCTTCGAAGGTGTCTCCGTCCAGCACCCGCCCCAGGGCCGTGGGCGGCAAAAGCAGGGGGCTGGGCGGGCTGGCCAGGGGCACGCCCGCCAGGCTGACGAATGCCAATAGAGCAACGGACCGGGCGGTTATACCCACAGAAATCGCCGCATGCGGATGTTTAGAATTAACCCCATGCCGGCCAGCATGGTGACCATGGAAGACCCCCCGTAACTAAAGAACGGCAGGGGAACCCCCACCACCGGCAGCAGGCCTGTCACCATGCCAACATTCACCACCATTTGCATGGAGATGATGGACACCACCCCCATCACCACAAAGGCCGAGTAGCGGTCGCGGGTTTGGGTGATGGTGGATAGGGACCGCTGGATGACATAGAAAAACAACGCCAACAGCACCAGTACGCCCAAAAATCCAGATTCCTCGGCGTAAATGGCAAACAGGAAGTCGGTATGCCGGGCGGGAAGAAAGTTTAACTGACCCTGGGTAGAGTTGCCGTACCCCTTGCCGGTAAACCCACCGCTGCCAATGGCCACCTTGGATTGAATCACGTGGTAGCCCGCCCCCAGAGGGTCCTTGTTGGGGTCTAAAAAGGTGAGAATCCGTTTTTGCTGATAGGGCCGGAGCACGAAGGAAATGAACGGTACAAAGGCACGCTCGGAAATCATTTTGACTTCGGGGTGGCTTTCCAGGTCGGCTTCTTCCCCGTACAGGTCTTCCAACAGGGAATTTTTAAACAGGTATTTTTTCCCCTCCAGGGCATTCAGGGAGTCGATCACGGTTTTATCGGCCCCTTGGGTTTTGGCGTAGCGGGCCAGTTTGTGGTCTACCCGGTAGTAACCCAACTCAAAAGACAGAAACAAAATAAACAACCCCACCGCCCCAAATAGGGCCAGGTAGCCGATCAGCCGGGGATTCAGGCCAGCCATGACCATCATGGGAAAGAAGATCATCAGCAACAGCAAGGCCGTGCCCAGGTCGGGCTGGTCCACGATCAGAAAAAACGGAACCAAGGCCATGGCCAAGGGAATGATGGCCCGCCGCAGCCCCAGGTTGCCCACCCGGCGGCTGTCTCTAAAATAGAAAGCGATGGACAATACCAGGGTAAACTTGGCGAATTCGGAGGGTTGAAACGCCATGCCTCCCACCTTCAGCCAGCGGCTGACTCCGCCCTCGCCCTGGGGCATGGCCAGCAGCAGTACCAGCACCCCCACCACCCCGCCATGAAGCAGGTAGGAGAAGCGGTTCCACAGGTTGAAATCCACCATCACCAAAACCAGGGCGACCACCAGACCCACGCCAATCCAAGACAATTGGCGGGCCCAAAAGTCAGACTCCCCTGGGTAGCCTTTCGAGGCCGAAAAAATGGCGGCCACCCCGATCAAGCAAATGGCCAGCACGGCCCCCAGCAGGCGCCAGTCGAAGTTTTGTAATAAACGGCGGTCGAACATGGGGGTATCCTGACGGGGTGGTTGTGTGAAGATCTTAGGATATAATAGGCTGAAAGGAGAAAAAAGAGCCTCCTCTACCCTTACTCTAGTCGTTATCTTGTGTCTGGCCTTCTCTTTCCGGGTGTATTCATGACTGCTGAAACCAAGTCGTATCCTCCGGCCGCCCCCCGTTGGGCCGAGTTTCCCCGGCCCATTGTGTGCCTGGCCCCCATGGATGGCTACACCGATTCTCCCTTTCGGCGGGTGGTGCGCCGGGTAAACCCAGGGGTGGTGCTGTTCAGCGAGTTTACCTCGGCGGAGGGATTTTTGCGCTCGGGCAAGGTCAAGCAGCGGTTGGCCTTTCAAGCCGATGAGCAGCCCTATTTCGTGCAGTTGTTTGGCAGCGACCCGGCGGCCTTTGCCGAAGCGGCCCGGGAACTGGAGCAGCAGGGGGTCACCGGCATCGACATCAACATGGGCTGCCCGGCGAAAAAAATCGTGGCCTCTCAGCATGGCAGCGGCCTGATGAAAGACGTGGCCGCCGCCGCCCGCATCGTGGAACGGGTGGCGGGGGCCTGCGCCCTTCAGGTTTCGGTCAAGACCCGCCTGGGCTGGTCCGATGCCTCGGGGCTGGTGCCCTTTGCCCGGGCCCTGACCTCCGCCGGGGCATCGCTGGTCACCATTCATGGGCGCACTTACAACCAGGCTTTCCATGGCCAAGCCGACTGGGAACCCATTTATCGGCTGAAAGAAGCCCTGCCCGTGCCGGTGATTGGCAATGGAGACGTGGCTTGCCATGCCGACGGCTTGGCCCGGCTGGGCAATCTGGACGGCTTCATGATCGGCCGGGCCGCCATTGGCAACCCCTGGGTGTTCGACCCCGCCTGGCGGGAAGAGAACCCCCCCAGTTGGGCCGCCAAAGCCCGGCTGATGGAGGCGCACTTTCAATGGATGCTGGAAGACCGGCCCCTGCGCCGGGCCGTGCCAGAATTCAGAAAGCATTTGGCGGGGTACCTGAAGGGCTTTCCCATGGCCCGCCGGGTGAAAACCGAGTTGCTGACCCTGACGGACCCCGACGATATTTTCCGCCGAATGGAGGGCTTGGCCCAATTGGACGGCCCGGCGGAACGGCTGGCGGGGTAACCATGGGCAAGCACCGCCGCCTGGCCCAGCTGGAGGACACCGCCCTGGCCATGGCCCAGGCCCTGGAACCCCTGGTGCTGCCCCGCCGCCTGGAAAAAATGCGGGCCGTGCTGGCCACCCGCAGCGACCACGTGGTGTTTGCCTTCGAAGCCATGGTGGACCCCCACAATCTTAGCGCCGCCCTGCGCAGCCTCGACGCCTTCTCTTTCCAAGACGTGTACCTGGTGCGCTATCAGGGCAAGACCGGCTTATCCAAGGGGGTAACCCGGGGGGCCGACAAATGGCTGTCGGTGCACGCCATGGAATCCACGGCGGAACTGGCCGTCCGGCTGAAGGAGCGGGGATACCGCCTGGCCGCCAGCCACCTGCGCCACGACGCGGTGGATTTGGAGCAGATGGATTTTTCTCAACCCACGGCGCTGCTGTTTGGCAACGAACACGCCGGGGTGGGGCCCGAAGCCCTGGCCCTGGCAGACCTGGTGTTCCGCATTCCCATGCGGGGGTTTGTGGAAAGCTTCAACCTGTCGGTGTCGGCGGCCCTGGCGGCCCAAACCGCCCGCCGAGAAATAGACCGGCTGGGGGCGGAAGACCAGGCCCCCTGGCGGCTGGACCCCCTGCGGCGAAACATGCTGTATGCCGCCTGGCTGCGGCGCCACGTGCGGCGGGGAGAGGAAATTCTAGCGAAGAAGGGCATAGACCACCGGCTGATTCCGCTGGACCCGTGAACGGGCGGGGTGAAAATAATCTGAATTCGCCGAACACGAACGAGGAGAGAACGAATGGAAGTGACGGACTTGCTTTTTCGATTGATTCTGCTGTTTCTGCCCGGCATCGTGGCGTTTATCCTGGTGGATAAACTGACTGTTCACAAAAAATTCGAATTGGATGAAAAAGTTTTATATTCGCTCATCCTTGGTTTGTTCTCTTATCTGTTATACACGCTCGGCCTTATCGCGTTTCAATCTCTTGGCTGGGCAGACATTTCTCGCAACCCCTCGTTTTTCTCCGCGGTATCCAACACCAGTACGCCCATTGATTTTTGGGAAATCGCGGTTTGTATTCCGGTTTCTGTGGTCACCGGATTTTCGGTCTCCTATGCTATCAGCCATCGTTGGGTTTTTCGGCTGGGGAAGTTTTTACGGGTTACCCAAAAACATGGGAGCCCCGGCGCGTTGGAATATCTCATCAACAGCAATGCCCAATGGGTGGTGATTCGAGATGCGGAAAGAGATCTGATGTATTATGGCAAAATACTGCTGTGGTCTAACCCGGATGAGCGGGATGAAATTTGTTTAACGGAGGTAAAGGTTTATCGAAATTCCACTGGAAATTTTTTGTACGACACACCGACTTTGCTAGTCATGGCAGATTGGAGTAAACTAAGTTTTGAGTTCCCTGCAATTACGAAGAACCTAAACGCAAAAAGGAACGGGAAAAAATGAGAAAGACCAGCGAATCCCCAGTTGTCACCCAAGTAAGGAAGGGCACTAAAGCAACCTTTGGTAATGCCGCTGATGTTGGCTTCGTTGTTCTTCAAGAAGGAAATATCATCAAAGGAGGAGTGAATCCTCCCTCGAATACACCCCGCCCCAATTGGACGCCTTCAGGGCAGGGAATCCCTCAAACGGCCAACCCGCCCAAAGGAAAGTAAACACATTCGTTTTTCTCTCTCTTTCACGGCAGAAAGGTGTCCTTCCGCCGCGCATTCACTCGAATATCCAATCCATGAAAATCATCGTTCAGAAATTTGGCGGGACCAGCGTGGGCAGCGGCGAGCGCCTGCGTAACGTGGCAGGCATCATTCAAGCCACCCTGAAAACCCACCCGGTCATTGCCGTGGTAAGCGCCATGAGCGGCACCGTGAAGGCCGAGGGCACCACCAGCCAGATCATCCTGGCCAGCGAGCAGGCCCTGGCGGGCGCCAGCTACCAAGAGCCGTTGGAGAACATCCGCCGCACCCACGTGAAGGCCATTGGCGAAGCGGTGCAGGGGAAGGCCGCCAGCCAAGAACTGGCCGAGGCGGTGGAACAAGAACTGACCCGGCTGGAACTGGTGCTGGGGGCGGTGAAGACCCTGGGAGAAATTTCTCCCCGCTCGTTAGATATGCTGCTTTCTGGCGGAGAGCGCCTGAGCGCCCGCCTGCTGGCCGGCACCCTGGCCGACATGGGCACCGAAGCGGTGTACATGGATTTATCCGAAGTGGTGGCGCCGGAGGAAAAAGAGGTGAACCCCGGCTTCTTTTTGCGAATGCAGCACCTGATGGCCGAGTACTGCCGCCCCATGGGGGGCAAGGTTCCGGTGGTCACCGGGTTTTTTGGGCTGGTGCCGGGGGGCATTCTCAAAGCCGTGGGGCGGGGCTATACCGACTTCACCACGGCGCTCATTTCCGCCGGGCTGGGTCGCCAAGCCGTGGAAGAAATGCAGGTGTGGAAGGAGGTGGACGGCATTTTTACCGCCGACCCCCGCAAGGTGCCCACGGCCAGGGTGCTGGCCGCCATTTCTCCCAACGAGGCCGCCGAGCTCACCTACTTCGGCAGCGAGGTGCTGCACCCCTTTACCATGGAGCGGGTGGTGTCGGCGGAAATTCCCATCCGCATCAAAAACACGTTCTCGCCCCAAGGGCCTGGCACCATTATTTTGCCCAAGCATGAAGACAAAACCCAACGGGTCACGGCGGTTACCGCCAAGCGCAGCATTACCATCGTCACCATTCACTCCAACCGCATGTTCAACGCCTACGGCTTTCTGGCCCGGGTGTTCAACACCCTGGACCGCCACGGGGTTATCGTGGACCTGGTGAGCACCAGCGAGGTCAGCGTGTCGTTCTCGGTGGAGCGGGCCGACTCGGTGGAGGCCACCGCCAAGGACCTGAAAGAGTTTGGCGACGTGAAGGTGGAACGGGGCCGGGCCATTCTCTCCATGGTGGGGGAAGGCATGAAGTTCTCGGTGGGCACCGCCGGGCAAATGTTCTCCACCCTGGCCGCCGCTGGCATCAACATCGAGATGATTTCCCAGGGCGCTTCCGAGATCAACATCTCTTGCGTCATCAAAGAAGATGACGTGCCCAAGGGGCTCACCGCCCTGCACAAGGCGTTTTTAGAGGGGTGAAGTGGAGGGGGGGGAATGGCTCGCACCCGACAAGTTAGGCTCTTGTTGCCGTTCAGTTGATATATTCCGAACGGGAGAATAGAACGAACCGGTGGCGTCGAGTCATGGGGAATGGATTTCAGAGTATGGGATTTTCCGTTAACCTGAGGTCATGAGCCCCGTTAAACAATCCAAGCCGAAATCCGGCCCCTCGCCATCTTCTGGCAAAACCCGTTCCCCATCGGTGTTGCCCCCGGCATTGCCCGCCCCCAGGGCGGCCCGGCTGATGGACAAGCTGGCCCAGGCCTACCCCGGCGCCCAAACGGAGCTGCACTATTCCACTCCCTTCGAGCTGCTGGCGGCGGTGATGCTTTCGGCCCAGGCCACCGACAAAAGCGTGAACCTAGCCACCGCCAAGCTGTTTCCCATCACCCCCCAGGGCATCGTGACCCTGGGAGAAGCCCGCCTGTTGGAGAAGATCAAGACCATCGGCCTGGCCCCCACCAAGGCCAAGAACCTGACCGCCGCCTGCCGCCTGTTGTTGGAGCGCCACGGGGGGGAGGTGCCTTCCACCCGGGAGGAACTGGAGGCCCTGCCGGGGGTGGGGCGCAAGACCGCCAACGTGGTGCTGAACACGGCCTTTGGCCAGCCCACCCTGGCGGTGGATACCCACGTGTTTCGGCTGGCCAACCGCACCTCTCTGGCGCCGGGAAAGAACACCCGCCAAGTGGAAGACGGGCTGATGGCCGCCGTGCCCCCCCGGCATTTGGCCAGGGCCCACCACTATCTTATTTTGCATGGGCGCTACGTGTGCAAGGCCCGCAAGCCCGATTGCGCGGGCTGCGTGATCCGTCAGGAATGCGGATGGGAGGGAAAGTGATTCTCGTGAGGAATTAGGATTGTTTGAGATAGGCGGCCAGGGCGCCCAGCAGGGGCAGCAACAGGGTGAAATACCAGATCAATTGCTGGCGGAGGTCTCGTTGAATGTCACCCCGCATGGCTTGAATTTCCATTCGGAGCGTTTGAATTTCAGCATGAACAAAATCTTTGGTCGCCAAGTCCTCCCGGGCGGAATGAGCCCCGGCTTCGATGACCTCGGCCAGAGTTTGGGCCTGGGCATGGTTGAATCCGGCAGACTCTAAGCGCCGGGCGTTTTCCAGGGTTTCGGTGACAGGCATGGGGTTCTCCAGGTGGTTGTTTTCAAGTTAAACGGGAACCGTGTTGGGGTCAACCGCCGGGAACATGGGGCTGGGTGTGCGCCGGGGCTTAAAAGAACGAATATCCCGCGCTGGCGCCAGGGGCGCCGATGCGGATGTGCTCTCGCTTGCTCCACAGGCGGGCTCCCATCTCTAGATAGCGGGGAACTTTTTCCAGGCCTCGCCGCTGGCTTTCGGGGAGGGACTCTACGGTTTTGGCCCGCTGGGCCAGGGTTTGCAGCTGCTTGCCGCCCTTTTGGTGGTTGCCCAGGTAAATGGCAATGGCGGCCAGCCGATACAGCGAGCGGAACTCGGCTTCTTTTTGCTGGTGCAGCAGACGTTTCATCAGAAACCGGTCGGCCAGGGTCAGCATTTTCTGCTCGCCCGCTTGGTCGCCGATGACTCGGTTCATCAGGGCGGCCCCCAGGGCATATTCGGCCAGCAGGTCGTTCTCTTGGGCAAAGTCGGCGCCCCCGTGGGCGGCCAGGGCCTCGGAGGAAATAATGGCCAGCACAAAGGCGGTGCGGGCCAGCTCTGGGCTGCGGGCCGGGTCGTTGATGATGTCTTTCAACGATACGTTCAGCATTTTTTCTTCCAGGTGCTTTTTCAGTTCGTCGCGGAACTCGTTGCGGATAAACAGTTTGGGGAAGTTTTTCCCCGGCTCGGGAAAGTGCTCCAAGCGAGAGGACGAAAACATGCACTTGGGGCAAACCATCACCGACTGGGCCACCTGCTGCCACACGGGCAGCACGCCCTCGGAAAATTCCGCCTTGGGCAGCAGGAACAAATCTTCACCCACTTTAGACGCATGGGTCATGTCTAACCGGTTGGCCATGAAGGGCAGGGGCTGGCTGTGGATGGGGCAGCACTGGGTGGTTTGCTGCCAAAAATGAACGTGGCTGTCTTGGGCCCGGGGCATCAGCGCCCCGCCAGTCACGCCCTGAATGGCCAGCTGAATGCAAAAACTTCCCGCGGGGGTGCTGAAGGGCACAAACACGGGAGACTCGGTGTTTTTCAGCAACTCCCAGCCGGTAGACTGGATGGGGATTCCCCCCGTGATATGGTATCCCTGAGAGTACAGCCGCTTGCGGGCCTCTCCGCAAATCATGTTCGCCATTTCTCCGGCGGTGTCTAGCACCTGGGGAGACAATTGGCGGGGGTCTTCTCCCAGCATGTTTTTGTACACGGAAAACAGCACTTCGCTGGTAAAGCCGATGGCGAACTGACCGGTGACTTGGCCGGTGAAGGGAATGCGGGCAAAGGCCCGGTCGCCCGCGGGGGCCTGCCAGTTCAGCACGGGCGGCTCGGGGGTGGCGCTCACCTGGGCCATGGTTTTTAGCACATGGGCGGTGGCGGAGGTGAAAGCGGAAAGGTAATCTGTACTCATGGCGAGTATCTCGGGTGCCTGTTTTAGGGGGGGGTGTCTTTCTCTTTTTTTAGACAGTTCGGTGGCGACTTGCAAGGATTAAACTTGGGAGACGAAATGCGGAAACTGATCGTGGGATTGGTGGCCATTCTCAGCCTGACCGGCATGGCTCTTACTGGGTCGGGGGAGTCCTGGGGGTTTGGATCGGGGTTCTCGGAACAGGGCAGCAAGGCCGCGTCTCTGGGGCATATTTGGCTGGGGCTGCTGTTTACCCTGCTGTTCCCCCTGTATTTGGCCGATCACCTGAAAAAAAACCGGGCCTGGCTGCGCCGCTTTTGCTGGCTGACGGGTTCCGGGTTGACCCAATTGGCGGCGGGCAGCCTGCTGGTGCTCACCGGATTGGGGCTGCTGCTGTATGGCCAAGCCGCCTGGGAGGCCCTGCGGGAGGCCCATGAATGGCTGACCTGGCCCATGGCGGGGGCCATGACCCTGCACTTTCTTTCTCCCAAAACCTGGAAGAAATCCCCATGAGCCGTTCCTTTCGCAGCCAAGCGCTGCAATTGTCTCCCATCAAAGAAATCGAGCTGGCGGCGTCTCGGGTGGCGGGGGTGATCTCCATGGCCCAGGGCATTCCCAGCTTCGACACCCCAGAGACCATTAAGCGAGCCGTGGCCGAGCGCATGGCCGAAGGGCTGACGGCCAAGTATTCCCTTCCCCTGGGCTTGCGGGCGCTGCGAGAGCGGGTGGCGGTGTCGCTGGCCGACCAGGGAATGCACTACGACCCGGACTCGGAGATCATCATCACGGCGGGGGCCATCGAGGCCATCTCGGCAACGCTGCTGGCCTTAACCCGCCCCGGCGATGAAATTATTCTCCCCACCCCCAGTTACGCCAGCTATCAGCAGGTCATTCGGCTGGCGGGCTGCAAGCCGGTGTTCGTTCCGCTGGATGAAGAACGGAACTTCGACCTGGACGTGGAGGCCATCCGAAAAAAAATCACCCCGGCCACCCGGGCGATTTTTTACTGCAACCCCAACAATCCCACCGGCACCATTTATTCCAAGGCCCAGTCGCTGGCCATGATGGAACTGGCCCGCCGCCACGATTTGTTCATCATTACCGATGAGGTGTATAAAGATTTTTGTTTTACGCCAGAGCCTTACTTTACACCGGCCATGGTGGAGGGTTTTCGCGAGCGGGTGATCCGGGTGTTTTCGTTTTCCAAGGCCTTCGCCATGACCGGCTGGCGGGTGGGGTATTTGCACACCGGGGAAGCCGTGGCCAAGGAAATTCTGAAGGTTCACGATTCGCTGGTGACCTGCGCCCCGGTGGTGTCTCAGTACGCCGCCCTGGCGGCCCTGGAACTGGGCGATTCCGCCGTGGCAGAATTCAAAGCGGCCTTTCGGCGGCGGCGGGACCTCACCCTGTCGCGGCTAGACGCCCTTTCACACGTGTTCGATTATCAAAAACCCAACGCGGCCTATTTTGTGTTTCCCCGGGTGAAAGACACCGTGCCCCTGGCCCACGATTCGCGGGCGTTGGCTTTTGATTTGCTGCACAAAGCTGGGGTGGCCCTGGTGCCGGGGGTGGCCTTTGGTCCCACGGGAGAGCAGCACCTGCGCTTTTCGTTTGGCCGGGAAGACCGGGAAATTGAGGAAGCCTTCCACCGGGTGGAGGGGTATTTTTCCAAGGCTGCCCGCCGGGCCGGGAGCCGTTCTGGGGGGGGGTCGGGAGCAGCAACGGGTGAGCCGGTGTTTCTGGCGGAGGCACCCTATGCTCCCCCTCGCCGCAACCGGTTGCTCCGGCGGCTGGCGGTGGGGTATTTGAATCTGGCGGCAAGGGTGTTTTTGGCCCACCGGGGACCCCAGGTCATCGCCATTGCTGGCGACCAGGGAAAAACCGTGCTGAAGCGGGCCATCACCGACCTGCTGTCCACGGCCTTTCGGGCCAGGGCCAACCCACGTTCTTACAACACCGAAATTGGCCTGCCCCTGGGGGTGTTGGGCATGGAAATCAACCCCCGCTCGGTTTGGTCCATTGGGTTGACCCTGGCCCTGGCGGGGTGGCGGGCCCTGGCCGGGCGGGAACGGTTGGAGGTGCTGGTGGTGGAATTGGGCACCCGCTCCCCTGGAGACATGGCCCGGCTGTTGGCTACCGTGCGGCCCACTTGGGCGGTGGTCACCAATTTTTCCTACGGCGGAGAAAACCAACCCCCCCCGGCCCATTTGTTGGATGAAGTGCGGACCTTGGGGCGGGTGGTGGCCCCAGAGCGCATGCTCATCAGCCAGGATGATCCTTTGCTGAGGCTGTACGCGAAAGAAACCCCAGGCACGGCTATTCCACTGGCTTTGGGGCGCATGGTTCCCCTGGGCAAGGCCCAACCGGGGCAGCCCGCCCCAGGGTGGACCCTGCAAGGAGAGCGGGCCCTGTACCGAATGGGAGGAGACTTGGCCGGGGACTCGGCCTTTTATGCCATGCAGGGGGCCGTGGCCCTGGGAGAACGGCTGGGCATGGCGCCGGAAGACATCCAGGCCTTTCTTACCCGCCAAACGGGAGCCACCGAGCCGGGCGCCCCATCCACCAGGGCCAAGAAGCCAGCAGAAAAAAAGATCGTGAAGAAGACGGGAAAAACCACCAGGAAAAAATAAGCCCCCTGCGGCACCAACGGAACGCCTCCCCAGCGAGATTGAATCCGACAAGTGATGCGCTGACTTCCGCTCGATGTTTACAAATCGAACGGTTGGATTGAATGGCCGATGGATTTGAGTACAGTGGGCAAAGCCCCAGAAAAGAGGGCAAAGCCCCAAAGAAGGGGCACTGTTGGGGAGAGGCGCGCTGTCGGGAAGAGGTGGCGTGAGGGAGGCCAACCGCCAGGGCTAACCAGGGAAGTCTAAAGGCGGAGGGAGATTCTGGCTGGGGAAACGGAACCTACGCCAGCCGGTAAGACGCATAGGGGGTGTTCAGCCCCAGTTTTTCCATCACGTAATCCCAGCGGTCTTCGGCGTTGAGTTCCATCAGCTCACGGGGGTCCATTTCGGCCAGCCACCAAGCGCCCCGCTCAATCTCTTGATCGAGCTGACCCGGCCCCCAACCGGCATAGCCCACCCCCATCATGTATTGCCGGGGGATGTTTCCGCCCACCACGCCAGTCAGCACTTCTTGGGCCGAGGTGAGGGCCAGGTGGTCTCCCAGGGGGCTGGTGGATTGCCCTTGGAAATCGGGGGAGTGCAGCACCCAGCATAGGTCGGCCTGCACGGGGCCGCCGATCATGATCTTTTTTTCTTGGTGGGTTTGAACGTTGATGCCGATTTCAGACAGAAGGTCGTTGATGGAAGTGGCGGAGGGCGAGTTGATGACGAAGCCCATGGCTCCGTTGTCGTCGTACTCACACAGCAAAATCACCGACCGGTCGAAGTAGCCGTCTTTCAGGGTGGGCATGGCCACCAGCACCCGTGGCGGGGTGGATTTGGCTTTGGTTTTGGCTTTGAAGGAATCGGTCAGGGGTTCGGGGGTGGGGGCGGAATCGGCGGGGGAGTTTTGATACTCTTGGGGGGCGCCAGCCCCTTGGGCCAGCGTGCCGTCCATCAGGCCGTTTTCCTTGATTCGCTCTACGGTTCGTTCTACTTTACCACCGTAAAATCCAGCAATGGTTCCAGCCATTCTTCCGGCGATTTTCCCTACCATTGGCCCCTGCTTGAGGAAATGGAGAATCGAAAAAAAGTGAACCCATCGGGTGTGGTCGTCCATCCAAAAAAAAACCACGCGAGGAGGTAAAAACCAAACCTGGTGTGGTGAGCAAGAGTGTCTGATTGAATACGACTTTAATATATCATTTTGGCCGGATGGGAGCAAGCCCCAAACAAGCGGGCAGCCGAATGGAGCCATCGGCCTGTTGGCCGTTTTCAATGAGCGCAATGAGTGTGCGGCTGACGGCGATGGCGGTTCCATTGAGCATGTGTGCAAAGCGGGTGCCTTTTTTCCCCGGCTCTTTGAAGCGGATATCCAGGCGGCGGGCTTGGTAGTCGGTGCAGTTGGAGGCGGAGGTAACTTCTCCCCACTTGCCGCGGCCGGGCATCCAGGCTTCCAGGTCATACTTGCGGAAGGCGGGGGCCCCCAGGTCGCCAGCGCACACGTCCACCACCCGATAAGGAATGCCCAGTTGCTGGTAGATTTTTTCTTCGATACTCACGATTTTTTCGTGGAGGGCTTCGGACTGTTCCGGGGGGCAGAAGGCGAACATTTCCACCTTGGTGAACTGGTGCACCCGGTACAAACCCTTCGACTCGCGCCCATGGCTGCCGGCCTCGGTGCGGAAGCAGTGAGACACGCCCGCATACAGCAGGGGCAGCTGCTCGGCCTCTAGCACCGACCCGGCCAGCAGCCCCCCCAGGGTAATCTCGGCGGTGGCCACCAGCGACAGGTCGGTGTTCTCGATGTTGTAAATCTGGGCGCTGTCTCCCCGGGGGTTAAAGCCAATGCCCTGCAAGATTTCTTGCCGGGCCAAGTCGGGGGTAATGTGCAGAACAAAGCCTTCCTCTCGCAGCAAGTTGCAGGCAAAGGTCACCAGGGCCAGTTCCAGCAGCACCGCTTCGTTCTTTAAGTAATAAAACTTCTGCCCCGTTACCCGGGCGGCTCCCTCAAAGTCGATCAGGTCCAGGCTTTCCATCAATTCCAAATGGTCTTTGGGGGCAAAATCCAGTTGGGGAATATCTCCCCAGCGGCGCACCTCTCGGTTTTGGGTGTCGTCCACCCCGTTGGGGGCCTGGGGGTGGGTCAGGTTGGGCACCCCCCGCAGCAGTTCGTCACGGCGGGCATCGGCCTGGGCCAGCTGGGCGGCCAGCCCGGCTTCGGTTTCTTTCAGGGCGCGGCCTTCTTCCACCAGGGCTTGGCGGGCGGGGGCCTCCATGGGGCCCTTCATGCTTTTGCCAATTTCGTTCTGGCGTTGGCGCACCCGCTCCAGCTCTTTCTGCAGGTCCAGGGCCTGCTGGTCCGCGGCCAGCAGGGCGTCCAGCTCCACGGTCATGTTGCGGCGGCGGATGTTTTCCCGCACGGTGTCGGGCTGTTCACGAATCAGGCGGATATCCAACATGGGCGGGGTAGAAAGAGATTGCGCGGAAGGGCAGGGTGCTGCCGGGCCGGTTTATTCCAGCCGGGGTTATTCTAACGTTGGCCGGGGGCGGGCGCAAACGGGGGATGATTTTATGGGGGCGGCTTCGCCCCCCACCCCCCCTTTCACGGCAAAAACACGGGTTAGGCAGAGGTCTCAGTCATTTAGTAAGGCGGTCTCAGCAATACAGGATCTGTAATTCAGGAGCAGTGAGAAGGAGAAAGCATTGCGGGCAAAACGGGGGGAGCCAGCGGAACAAGGGGGGCCGGGCGGCCCCCCGTGAAGCATAGTCTAACAGGGATTAATGATTTTCCCCAATGGATTCAAATGCGCCCTCTTGGCTGAGCGACACGCGGTCCCGGCGGATGGCCACCTGGGGGGGCAGTTTAGAAATGAGACCGCCCCGGTTCTGAAAGTTCAGAATGGCTTGGGCGATTTCGTCTTGGGAAATTTGACGGGTGGCTTTCTTGGGCCGGACAAAGCGCTCGGACTTCCGTTGGGGCGCGTTGGGCTGTTGGGGGATCGACATCGGCGTATCCATGAGGAAAAAGTTGGGTGTAGGTGACCAGCCCCCCTTGGGGCTGGATGAGTGAACCGAAACCTAAACCAAGTCTAAACCAAGTTCTGAAGCGATACCTTGGGTGATGGAACGGCAATCCCCCGCTGGAAACAAATAGGCCCCAATCAATGAATCAATCGATCAAACAATATAAACCAGTAAAACGAGAGAACAAACTTACCGAGAACATGCAGGGAACAGACTGGCACCCCGCTTTGAAAATCGGGTATTTAGGGCCAAATATGGAAAATATTATAATCCCTCTTCCTAAAAAAGCAACATTTTTTTGAAAACGCCGGAAAGTTTGTTCCGTCACAATGAGATCCTTATTCGTTCGGATTTTCCCCCATGGTGGGGTATCGGTTTTTTTGGGGGATTCGGGTAAAATGCCTCCATGATCCGCCTCCAGGAATTGATGGACAAGGCGACATCTTACCTGCCGCCAGAAACCGATCTTCGCCGCATCCGTCAGGCCTTCGAGTATTCGGCCCGGCTGCACGGCGACCGCCTGCACCCCTCCGGTGTGCCCCGCCTGCAATATGCCCTGAACGTTGCCGTGCAATTGGCGCGCATGCGCATGGACGTCACCTCCATTTTGGCGGGGCTGCTCCACGACGTGTTCCAAGAGGAGCTGGCCCGCCCCGCCGAGCTGACCGAGGCCATGGGGCCAGAGGTGACGGGTCTGCTGGAGGAATTGTCACGCATCAGCCGGGCGACCTATCACTCCAGCGAAGAATCCAGGGCCGTGCACATGCGCCAGATGATTCTGGCCACCACCCGGGACCTGCGGGTGATTTTGGTGCTGCTGGCCGAACGGCTGGTGCTGGCCAGGGCGCTCAGCGGGCTGCCCCCCCAGGACCGCCGGTCGGTGGCCCGTGAACTGCGAAAGATTTATGCCCCCCTGGCCCACCGCCTGGGGATTCACTCGGTGAAGGCCGAGCTGGAAGACCTGGCATTTCAAGAACTGGAGCCAGAGGATTATGCCCGGCTGAAAGCCCTGGTCGACGCCCGTCTGACCAACCAAGAGCGCTCCATGGAGCGGATTAACCGGGAACTGGCGGGACTGCTGGAGCGGGAGGGCCTGCCGGGGGAGGTGCTGGGGCGCACCAAGCACTATTATTCCATCAAGACCAAGATGGAAAAAACCGGCGCGGGGCTGGACCAAATCTACGACCTGATCGCCACCCGGATGATTTTGGACACCAAGGACCAGTGCTACAAGGCCCTAGGGCTGATTCACCAACACTACACCCCCCTGCCGGGGCGGTTTAAAGATTACGTGGCCCTGCCCAAAGAAAACGGCTATCAGTCTTTGCACACCACGGTGATTGGGCGGGGAGGAGAATTTTTCGAAGTGCAGATCCGCACCCGAGATATGCACCGCCAGGCCGACTGGGGGGTGGCCGCTCACTTTTTATACAAAGCCGGCCAAGAGCCCGACGAAGAAGAACGAGCCAACCTGGCTTGGTTCCGCCAGTTGTTGGCCAACCTGGAAAGCGGCCAGAACCACGCCGAGTCCATGGAGATGGTCTCCCGCGACTTGGCGGCGGAGCAGATTTACGTGTTTACCCCCACGGGAGAGGTGATTAAACTTCCCGCCCGGGCCACCCCCATCGATTTCGCCTATTCCATTCACACCGAGGTGGGCAACCGCTGCGTGGGGGCCCGCATGGACGGCCGGATGATTCCCATCCGCACCCCCCTGCGCAACGGGTCGGTGGTGGAAATCATCACTTCGGCCAAGCAAGAGCCCCACAAAGACTGGCTGAAGTTCGCCCACACATCCAAGGCCCTGGCCAAAATTCGCAGCCACCTGCGCGAGCAGGAAGAGTCGGCGGCCCGCCGCACTGGCCGGGAGCGGCTGACCCGAGAGCTGCGCAAGGCGGGTGTTCGGGTGGAGGAAATGCTGGAGCGGGAGGAGTTCAAAACCTGGATGAGCCGCAACGGGCTGCAAAGCCCCGACGAACTGTTTCAAATGGCGGGCTTTGGAAAGATGGACGCCCGCACCCTGCTGGAAAAAACCGGGCTGGTGAAGGGAGCGCCCAGGGCGCCCCGCCCACAGGCCAGTGCCGCGGCGGCAAGCAAAGGGTCCAACGGCTCCCACGGGCCGGGGGTGCTGGTGGCGGGCATGGGCAACATCGTCACCCGGCTGGCCCGCTGCTGCCAGCCCGTGTTCGGCGATCCCATCACCGGGCTAATTACCCGCACCCGGGGGGTGTCGGTGCACAACCAGGGCTGCCCCAACCTGCTGCGGGAAAGCCCCCACCCCGACCGGTTGATTCCGGTGCAATGGGCTGGAGACACCCCAGGGGCCAAGCCCGTGCGGTTGGAATTGAAAACGGATTCTTCGCAGAAAGCCCTGGCCCAAGCGGCCGGGTGGCTGGAGGAAGCGGGATACGAGGTTCAGCCGGGGGTCATCCTTCCCGTGGCGGGGGGCTATGCCCAAAACGTCACCGTGATGGTGGACCCGTCACGGGATGTGGAGACCATCCTTCACCGGCTCAACGCCATGGCGGGGGTGCGGGCGGCGCTGTCGGCGGTGGACTGACCCTGCCGAGAAGTCATTTCTTGGGCGCATTCCCTCATCACTTCCACCACCACCAGTTCTTCAATGGTGCGGGCGTGGGCGGCCAACAGGTCGAAGGAGCGGCTGACGGGAACATCGTGGCTGGCCAGAACTTCCAATTTTTTGGCCATGGATTTAACGGTTTGGTAGACCATAGGGCCCCTGGGGAGTTGATGAGCGGTTTGCATGGTTTTTTTCACGTCGGGGGTGGGGGTCGTTGCCCGCCGGAACCATCCCATGGTTCCAGACTCGTCGGCACGGCCTATGCTCACGAATAATGCACTTTTTGGGCCACGTTGTATAAGCGTGTAATATCAGATAATTAACCAGACGATCCCCGGCAAAATCCCCCGCGGGGAAAGCAAAACCCCCTGCTGAAAATAGGGGAAGGGCCCGGTTGTACGGTTTTTATTGCTTGAAAGAACAAGGAATGTTAGAACTGGAGTTTACATGGTTCGGAAAGGATGATTTTCCGCCAACACACGAGACGCTTCATCATCCGATCGTTGTTCGCTGGACCGGCCCGCGGGCCCCGGAGGTTGTTCTCCGGTTGGCCCGAAACCGCAGGGGTTTCTTCGGGAAAGTCCGGGGAAATCGGCGGGTTTTCCGGTCTGGTTGGGCGGTAGGGTGGGCGTTTCCGCCAAGCGCACCCCCCTTGAACAATGTTGCTCGCAGGCGGCTTCCTGGCACCCCAGGAAGGCTGGTGGTTACTGGGGGAAGGTTTATATCTTAAGTTTTGGTGATTGGTTGTGGATGGGATGGCAGATTCCACGGCCTTCATTTCTATGGTGTCAGCCAAGGGTTGGGCGGGCAGGGGGGCTTAAGTAAAAAGCCAGAAAAATTCAGCGGGTTTGGTGAAAGGGAGTGGACACGGGAATGAGCCAAAACCGCCCGGAGAACAAAGGCCGATCCGCCAGTGGGTCAGAGAACAGGCCGAAAAGTAAGCAAGAAAATGGGCCTGAAAATAATGAACCGGAAAATACGGTCGCGCAAAAGATTGAACAACTGGTGGAAGGCCCCCTGACCCACCTGGGCCTGCAACTGTTGGATGTGGATTACCGCCAAGAAGGCGGCTGGGTGGTGCGGTTGGTCATCGACCAGCCCCAGGGGGTGACCCTGGAAGACTGCCAGGCGGCCAGCCGCTTGGCAGAAACCCTGCTGGACGAAGCCGACCCGGTGCCCCACGAGTTTCGGCTGGAGGTGACCTCCCCCGGCTTGTTCCGGCCCCTGACCCGGCCCCGGCACTTTCAGCAAAGTGTCGGCCGAACCATTCGCCTGACCCTGGGGGAAGGGATCTTCCCCGAGCGCAAGCAGCGCCTGGTGCGGGGCGCGCTGGAGCAGGCCGGAGAAGAAACCCTGCTGCTGGTGCTGGAGGACGGCCAGCGGTTAGAGATTCCCTACGGCGGGGCCCGCAAGGCCCGGCTGGACCCGGATCTGACCAAAGATTTTAAAAGCAGCGGAAAATAGCCGGAAACCCCGGCAGGTGACCAGCAAGACGACAGACATGGATTGCAGCCAAGACCACGGTTGATCAAATGACGGTTTATAAAATGACAAACTTTATAAAATGACAAAACGGAAACGAAGAGAATAAAAGAATAATTCAAGAGAATGGGAAAAGAGCCACGGTCCGTTGAGGCAGACCCTAACTCTTCAAAATTTAATCAACCACCCGCACAAAAACCCAGAACAGACCGCACGGAACACCCATGGCAACCAAATCATCTCACATGAAAGACAACCTGCTCGACGCCATTGGCGATGTGGCCCGGGAAAAAGGTCTGCCCCGCGACAAAGTGATGCAGGTGGTTCAAGAAGCCGTCTCGGCGGCGGCCAAGAAAAAATTCAAAGACTTCGACGACGTGGAAGCCCGCCTGAACGCCAAAACCGGCGCCCTGGAAGTGTTCCGCTACAAACGGGTGGTCGACTCGGACGACATTGACGACGACAACGAAATCTCTCTGAAGCACGCCCGGTCTTTGGATAGCCTGGCGGAAGAGGGAGACGAAGTGGAATACGAAATTGACAACATAGAGCTGCGCCGGGTGATTGCCCAAACGGCCCGCCAGATGGTGTTTCAAAAAATCCGCGAAGCGGAACGGGAAAACATTTTCGAAAGCTTTAAAGACCGCAAGGGAGAAATTATTTCCGGCATGGTCAGCCGCTCTGAGCGGGGCCGCACCATTCTGACCCTGAACAATTTCGAGGCCACCTTGTTTGGCCGGGAAAGCATTCCCGGCGAGCGGCTGTCTCCCGGCGAGCACGTGCGGGTGGTGCTGCTAGACGTGCTGAACGAGCCCCGCGAACGCTCTCAACTGGTCATCTCTCGCACCCATCCGCTGCTGCTGATTAAACTGTTCGAGATGGAAGTGCCGGAAGTGTACGACGGCATCGTGGAGATTGTGGCGGCCGCCCGCGAGCCCGGACGCCGGGCCAAGGTGGCGGTGAAGTCCAACGATCCCGACGTGGATCCGGTGGGGGCCTGCGTGGGCATGCGGGGCAGCCGGGTGCAAACCATCATTTCTGAACTGAAGGGAGAAAAGGTCGACATCATCAAGTTTTCCGACGACCTGCCCACCTACGTGGCCAACGCCCTGGCGCCCTCGGAAATCTCTCGGATTAAAATTGACGAGGCCACCCAGCAGATTGACGTGGAGGTGGAGCCCGACCAGCTTTCCCTGGCCATTGGGCGTCAGGGGCAAAACGTGCGGCTGGCCTCTAAACTGACCGGCTACAAAATCAACGTGTCGTCCTCTCGCGAGCAGGCGCTGTCGTTGGAAGAGCAAATCCGCGAGCGGTTGATGGCCTCTCAGGCCCAGCTGGCCGCCGCCGCCAAGGCCGCGGATGAAGCCCAAGAAGAAAGCGCGTCCCAGGAGGAAGAAGCCCCCCAGGAAGCGGCAGAGACAACCGAAGATCACAAAGAGCAGGTTTGAAGTACCCCTAGGAGAACCGGGAATCGACATGAGCAAGGTGCGGGTGTTTGAATTGGCCAGAGAGTTGAATATTCCCGGCAAGGAATTGCTGGCGCGGATGAAAGCGCTCGGCTTCCAGGTAGACGGTAACTTCAACGTGATGGATGAAGACCTGGTGGCCCAGGTCAAGGCCAAAATGCTGGAGCCGATGTCTCGGGTGGAAAAGCAGGCCGGGGGCCGCCCCGATCAACCGGGCGAAACCCCAGAGGCCGCAGGTGCCTTGCGCAAGCGGCGGATCATCTCCGCCCGCCGTTCCGAGGAAGTGCACAAAATTCAAGAATCCCTGGGGGTCAGCGGCCCCCTGCCGGAAGACGAGCAGACCCGGGAAGAACTGAACCGGGTGGAAGAACCCCCCCCACCGGTGGAACCCCCGCCCCCCCCGCCCGTGGTGGAAATTGTCCGCCCCAAGCCCCGGGTGGAAGAAGAGGACACCCGAGGAAAAGCCAAGCCCGGAAAAAAACGCGAGCTGGAGCCGGAGAAATCGAGCTGGCGAGACGTGAAGCGCCCCGGAAACCGCGGCGCCCCAGGGGCCGGAGACAAGGGCCGCTGGCGCGACATGAAGCAGGTGGTGCCCACCCCGGATGGAGACGAATGGGTGCGGCAGCGCCGCCGCCGCGGTGACAAACGCCGCAAGACCCCCCAGCAGGAAGAACACCAGCCCATTACGGCGGTGCGGAAAAAGGCGATTAAGATCGGGCCCACCATTACCGTGGCCGAACTGGCCGGGGCCATTGGGGTGAAATCCGGCGAGATCATCAAAAAACTGATGGAGCTGGGCGTGGTGGCCACCATCAACCAGCCCCTGGACGGCACGGTTTCCGAGCTGTTGGCTTCGGCGTTCAACATGGAAGTGGAGGTGGACACCCGCAACCTGGAAGACCTGGTGAAGGAAGAAGCCGCGGCCCCGGAAGACTTAGAGCCCCGGGTGCCCATCGTGACCGTGATGGGTCACGTGGACCATGGGAAAACTTCGCTGCTGGATTCCATTCGCAAGACCGACGTGACCCGCGGCGAGGCCGGGGGCATTACCCAGCACATTGGGGCCTATTACGTGAAGCACCCCTCGGGAGACGTGGTGTTCCTCGACACCCCTGGTCACGAGGCGTTTACCTCCCTGCGGGCCCGGGGGGCCGACATCACCGACCTGGTGATTCTGGTGGTGGCCGCCGACGACGGGGTGATGCCCCAAACCATAGAGGCCATCGACCACGCCAAAGCCGCCAAGGTGCCCATCATGGTGGCCATCAACAAAATCGACAAACCAGGGGCCAACCCCGAGCGGATCAAAACCCAGCTGATGGAACACGGCTTGGTCTCCGAAGAATTTGGGGGAGACACGGTGTTTGTTCCCGTGTCGGCCAAAACCGGCCAGGGCATGGACAGCCTGCTGGAAATGATTCACCTGCAAGCCGAAATGCTGGCCCTGAAGGCCTCTCGCAAGGGGCTGCCCAGGGGGTACGTCATCGAAAGCGGCATGGACCGCCAGCGGGGGCCGGTGGCCACCGTGCTGATGCAGCGGGGCGTGATGAAAGTGGGCGACCATTTCGTGGCCGGGGCCACTTTTGGCCGGGTGCGGGCCATGTTCAACGACCGGGGCAAGCAAATTGCCGAAGCGGGTCCTTCCGAGCCGGTGGAAATTTTAGGCTGCAACGAGCCCCCCCAGGCCGGCGACCTGTTTGTGGTGATGGAAGACGAAAAGGTGGCCCGCCAAATTGCCACCGTGCGGGCCAACCAGCGCCGCACCACCGAAAACGCCGCGCGCCGCCACGTGCACCTGGAAGACTTCCTCCAGGGCGCCAAAGAAAACGAGACCGCCACCCTCAACCTGGTCATCAAGACCGATGCCCAGGGTTCGCTGGAGGCCATCAAGGGCTCTCTGTCGAAAATGAGCGGCGACCGGGTGCGGGTGGCCTTTGTTCGCTCGGCGGTGGGGGGCATTACCGAAACCGATATCTCCCTGGCCGCCACCACCGACGCCATCATTATCGGCTTCTGCGTGCGGCCCGAAGCCAAGGCCCGGGAACTGGCCCTGCGGGAGGGCATTGACATCAAGCAATACACCGTGATCTACGACCTGATCAACGACGTGAAGGCCGCCATGGAAGGGCTGCTGAAGCCGGTGGTGCGGGAGGAAGTGGTGGGTCACTTCGAGGTCCGCCGGGTGTTCTCGCCCCAAAAGGGCGGGGCGGTGCTGGGGGGCATGGTCACCAGCGGCAAACTGGTGCGGGCCAACGCCTTCATCCGGGTGTACCGAGACAACGTTTTGGTACACACCGGCCAACTGGCTTCTCTGCGGCGCTTCACCGAAGACGTGAACGAAGTGGCCGAGGGTTACGAATGCGGGTTGCGCCTGGCCAACTACACCGACGTGAAAATGGGCGATGCCCTGGAAGCCTTTGTGAAGGTGGAGGAAACCCAGTCGTTGTCGTAGCGGTTTGAACCACGGCGGGCGGTTTGGCGTTTCTTCTTGGGTTCTCGAATGGCTCCAGCACCTGTTTTTCTGGGGGCCACGGAGATCTCTTGGAAATATTTCTGGGGATTTGGGGAGACCCTCACCGTATCCTACTCCCAGCCTTCGGCGGAAAGACGCGTCCGTTCGGAAAACATAGACTGAACGGAAGCTAGCGATGAACCTGTCGGCTTCGAGTTACTCCCCTCCACGAAGGGATGCCCAGGGGGCAGGGGAGGGGGGCCGTTGGGATATCCGAAGGACAGGGTGATTTGAAGAGCCGTGGAATTGAGCCGGGAAACTGGGAAACCAGGATATCCGCTGTACCGGAGACCTCTGCATCGCCAAGTTATTTGCGGTAAATAAAAATGGGGAGTGGGGGGCGAAGCCCCTCGATCGAATTAACTTCCGGTTTTTCTCCGTTTCGCTCTCGTTGGCGCCCTTCATGTGGTTCCTTTTTCATCTTCGTTTTTCTGCCCCCCTATGAAACCCCGGAAATCGCAGCACCTGGAAACCCGTATTCAGCAATTGCTGGCCCAGATTCTGCTGCGCGACGTGGACGACGCCCGGCTGCGGGCGGTGACCTTCACCGGGGTGAAACTTTCTCCCGACAAATCCCACGCCACCGTGCGGTTTTGCAGTTACCTGCCCGATGCCGACCCGGAAGCCCTGGAAGAGGGGTTGAACAAGGCCTCTGGGTTTTTTGGCCAGGGGATGATCCATGCCCTGGCGGTGCGGCGCACCCCCCGCCTGCATTTTGTGTACGACCGGGGCTTCGACCACGCCCAACGGGTGGACGACCTGCTGAATCAAGCCCGGGGCAAATCCGGAGAGACCGATGAACCCTGAGCGGCGGACGGCGGACCCGGTGGTCTCTCTTTCCATCTCCCTGGACCCCAACGCCCAGGGGTTGGCGCCCAGCCTGCCTTTGCCCAATGGAATTGTGGTGGTGAACAAACCCGCGGGGATGTCCTCCAACGGGGTGTTGAATCGCCTGAAGGAAGCCTTGGCCGCCCGGCCTGGCGCCCCCAAGGGCAAGGCGGGCCGGGTGAAAATGGGATTTCTCGGAACCCTGGACCCCATGGCCACGGGGGTGCTGCCGGTGTTTTTGGGCAAGGCCACCGGGTTGATCTCTCTGTTTGAGGGCTTAGACAAAGAATACCGGGTGGGGTTGGAACTGGGGGTGGAGACCGATACCCACGACCTGGAGGGGGCCGTGACCGCCCGCCATGACCCGTCGGGGGTGACGGCCCAGGCCCTGGGGGCGGCCTTGGCCCGCTATCAGGGAGAAATGATTCAGGCCACCCCGGCCTATTCCGCGGTGAAAACCGACGGCGTGCCCGCCTACAAGCGGGCCCGTCGGGGGGAAACTCCGCCCCCCAAAACCAGAACCATTCGGCTGACGGCCCCCCAACTGGAGGACATCTCCTTGCCGCGGGCGGTGTTTCGGGTGGGGTGTTCGTCGGGCACCTACATGCGGGTGCTGGTCCACGACCTGGGGCGGGATTTGGGGGTGGGGGCCGCCGCCTTTCTCATACAGCGGCTGCGGGTGGGTGCCTTGTTTCTTTTGGAAAAGTCCTATACCCTCGATACGTTAACCTCTATGCTGCGGGAGGGCCGTTTTCAGGCCGTGGAATCCCCCGTGGGGTTTCTGAAACCGTCTGGATTCCAGGCCCTGACCTTGGATGGGCCCATGGAACAGAAAATTCGGCAGGGTGCCCGGGTGGAAATTCCCCCAGGTCTGCTGAGCGATCCCAACCGTTTGCCCGTAGAGCGCCAACCCTGGATGGCCCTGCGGCCCGACGGTACCCTGGTGGCGGTGGGTGTGGCCGTAAGAATTGAAACCACGGGGAACACGGGCATGCCTCTGAAAGCATCGGGGGAATTCCAGAATGAATCTTCGAGTGAACTTTTAAATACCGGATGGGCTTTTCAGCCCCAACGGGTGCTGGTCGAATAAAGTCGAAGAAAAAAAAGTAGAAAACAAGGGAAGAGATTGCTGAATGGTTTGGAGTCATTTGGAATTAAGAAAAAAGGAACGCCTGAAGAATTAGAGTTAAGGTTTTAGACATAGGTTTTTTTCCGTGAAAAAGGGGTACGGGGGTCTGGCCCCCAGAAACCTAGCAAAAAAATAACCAACCAGAACACATTGGAGCATGCTCGATTTATGATGAACGCTGAACGCAAACAAGACCTGATCAAAACCCATCGCCGGAACGACCAAGACACCGGCTCTCCCGAAGTGCAGATTTCTCTGCTGACCGAACGGATCAACGGCCTGACCAGCCATTTCAAAGCCCACGAAAAAGACATGCACTCTCGCCGTGGCCTGCTGCAAATGGTCAGCCGCCGCCGCCGCCTGCTGGATTACCTGAGCAGCAAGGATCCATCCCGCTACAAGGACATCATTCAGAAACTGGACCTCCGGAAATAACTCCCGGGGGTTTTCCCTCGGCTCCGCGGCGTCCACCGCTCCTTTTGGGATGCAAACGGAACTTAGGCCAAGGCATCGGCCCGGCCTGAAGTTCTCTTTGGATCCCAAACGGCAAGCAGGGTGGAACAACACGGGGCCGGTCATCCGATTTTTGTTTTGGAGACACCCTATGCATTCCATCACCGCCGATTTGGGCGGACGCCCCATTACCATCGAAACCGGCAAAATGGCCCGCCAAGCCGGCGGGTCGGCCCTGGTGCGCTACGGAGACACCGTGGTGCTGGTGGCCGCCACCGCGGAAAAAAAGCCCAAGCCCGGCTTGGATTTCTTCCCCCTGTCAGTGCATTACATTGAAAAGTTTTATGCCGCAGGGCGCATTCCCGGCAGCTTCTTTCGCCGCGAAGGCCGCCTGACCGAGCACGAGACCCTCATCTCCCGCTTTATCGACCGCCCCATCCGCCCGCTGTTCCCCAAAGGTTACCGCTACGAAACCCAGGTCATCGCCACGGTGATGTCGGCGGATCCGGAATACTCTACCGACGTGGCCGCCATGCTGGGGGCCTCCGCCGCCTTGACCCTGTCGGATATTCCCTTCGACGGCCCAGTGGCCGGCGTGCGCATGGGCCGGGTGAATGGCCAGTTCATCGTGAACCCCACCTCCGCCCAGTTGGATGAATCGGAACTGGACTTCTTCGTGGCGGGCACCAAAGACGCCATCTTGATGGTGGAAGGGGAATCCCAAGAGGTTTCGGAAGACGTGGCCCTGGAAGCCATCTTAACCGCTCACCGGGCCATTCAGCCGGTGATCGCCGCCCAGGTGGAACTGGCCCAGAAGGCGGGCAAACCCAAGCGCCCGGTGGAAGTGAAGAAGAACGACCCGGCGTTGGAAGAAGCCGTGAAATCCGCCGTGGGTGGAAAACTGGACCAGGCCCTGCGTATTCAAGACAAAATGGAGCGCTATGCCGCCCTGGACGCCCTGGGTGAAGAAGTGACGACCCAGGTGGACAAACCCGCCGAGGGCCAGGAAAGCCGTAAGGGAGAAATCTCCTCGATTTTCTCTTCGCTGAAAAAGAACGCCATGCGGCAAATGATTTTGAAGGAAGGCAAACGAATCGACGGTCGTTCCACCACCGACGTTCGCCCCATCACCATCGAAACCGGCGTGCTGCCCCGCACCCATGGTTCGGCCCTGTTTACCCGGGGCGAAACCCAAGCCCTGGTGACCGTGACCCTGGGGGCCCGCACCGACGAACAATTGATGGACACCCTGAAGGGCGTGTTCTTCAAAGACTTCCTGTTCCACTATAATTTTCCCTCCTTCTCGGTGGGCGAGGTTTCTCCGCTGCGGGGGCCCGGCCGCCGCGAGGTGGGCCATGGCTACCTGGCCGAAAAAGGCGTGACGGCCCTGCTGCCCAGCAAAGAGCAATTTCCCTACACCCTGCGGGTGGTTTCGGAAATTTTGGAATCCAACGGTTCGTCTTCCATGGCATCGGTGTGCGGGGCCAGCTTGGCCATGATGGATGCCGGTGTTCCCCTGCCCACCCACGCGGCGGGGATTGCCATGGGGCTGATTCAAGAAGGCAGCGACACCGCCGTGTTGTCCGACATTTTGGGTGATGAAGATCACCTGGGAGACATGGACTTCAAGGTGGCCGGAACCCGCGAGGGCATCACCGCCTTGCAGATGGACATGAAAATCACCGGCATTGACCGCGCCGTGCTGGAAAAGGCCCTGACCCAGGCCAAAGACGGACGGATGCACATTCTGTCCAAAATGGAAGCGGCCTTGGCCGCCCCCCGCAAGGCCCTTTCTCCCTTCGCGCCCCGCTTCATTGCCTACAAAATCAACCCCGACCGCATCCGGGACGTCATCGGGCCGGGCGGCAAGGTCATCAAGGGCATTGTGGAAAAAACCGGCGTGAAGATGGACGTGGCCGACGACGGCGTGGTGTCTATTTCCGGGCTGGACCACCGCATGGTGGAAGAAGCCCTGAACATGGTGAAGTCCCTCACCGCCGAAATCGAGGTCGGCAGCGTGTACACGGGCCCCGTGAAGAAAATCATGGACTTTGGAGCCTTCGTGGAGCTGACCCCCGGCACCGACGGGTTGGTGCATATTTCTCAAATGGGCACCGGCCGGGTGGAAAACGTGACCGACGTGATGCAAGAAGGCGATGTGGTGACTGTGAAGGTGATCGGCTTCGACAAACGCGGCAAGTTGAAGCTCTCGCTGCTGGAGCCCGGCGCCACGGCCTAATCTGGGTCGGCTTGGTATCTTCAAAACCCCCGTCGGGAAACCGGCGGGGGTTTTTTATTGGCGGGTGTTTGAATCGCGGGGGGTTGATGTGAAACGCCTGCCGTGAAATATGGATGTCAAGTTGCCATCCCTTTGGGAGTGTGATTTGTTGTGAGCCGGGGAATGGCACGGGCAGATTTGCAGCCAGGATCCATAACATCCTTCTAACCCGTGTTATTTTTCTGGAGAATACGTTTGAACGGACACGAAATGAAGCTGGCCATGGGCCGGGGCGAACGGCTGCTGGGGAGCATGTTCGTGACCGCCCGCACCGGCCGCTGGGACCACACCATCCGGGAGGCCGGGTTTGATTTTTTGGTGATCGACAACGAGCACGCGCCCTACTCCCGCACCGAAACCGCCGACTGGATGGCCAAACTGACCGAAATGGGGATTTGCCCCTTTATCCGCGTGCCGAACCGTTCTCCGCACCACGTGTTGATGGCCCTGGACGGCGGTGCCCAGGGTGTGATTGTGCCCTATGTGGAAACCCCGGAGCAGGTGCGCGAGACGGTGTGGGCGGCCAAATTCCGCCCGCTGCAGGGGCGAATGCTGGAAGAAGCGGCTGCGGGCCGGTTCCCCAGCGAGGAAACCCGTTTGTATTTGGAAGAGCTGAACCGCAACAACCTGCTGTTCATCAGCGTGGAAAGCGTGGCCGCGGTGGAGCGGGTGGAGGAACTGCTGGCGGTAAAGGGGGTGGATGGGGTGTTGATCGGATCCTACGACTTGTCCATTCAATTGGGCCTGCCGAACCAATACCAAAGCGAGGCATTTGTGAAGACCGCCCGCCGGGTGATTGCCGCCTGCCGCCAGCACCGGGTACCGGTGATGATTCATGGCTTTAATTTGGACATGGCCCGGATGTGGATTGAGGAGGGCGTGAACCTGGTGCTGTTTGGCACCGACCGGCGCACCTTTAGCGAGGGCTTTGTGACCGATTTTGCCTTTTTGCGAGATGTGGGAGAAGGCAAACCCGCCGAACGGCCACGGCTGCGGCTGGTGCGCACCGAGGGCAAAACCCCGGAACGCTGACCTACATCAAAGACCGCCCTTCCCGCATCAGCCGAGAAATTTCTTTGCCCATTTCTTCGGCCCGGGCGTCCATGTCCATTTCTTTGTACAGGTTATACAGCGATTCCATCAATTTTAATTTTTCCGAGTTTTTCTGCTTGGGGGTCATTCGCGAGAGGTCCACTTCTTTCATCCCGTTGGCCAGCGACAACACGGCCTGCTTGGGAGATTCAAACCGCTGTTGATTGCGCGCGATTAAAAACCAGCCCTTGTGCTTTCCGGCATAGCGTTCATCTTTAATGGCCTCGTGATAAAACGCGTTGGCGATGGTGGCTAAGCTGGCCAGGGTTTTCATCACGTCGGCGGGGGCTTTTCCCGTGAGTGGCACAATGGCATGGTGCCGGTTGTCGCGGTTAAACCGGGTGGTAAAGGCTTTCAGCTTACCCATGTTGTCTATCTGTTCGGCTTCTTTCCCGCTGCCAGCCACCACTCCTTCGTAAAAATCGATGATGGCCTGAAACACCTGGGCCTTGCGGAAGGCAATGTCTCCCTTTTTTTGCTGGTACAGCGACTTGCTGGAGGTCTTCATGGATTTTTCGTATTCGGCCAGCTGCACCAGGGCGTCATAATAGCGGCCCCCTTGCAGGTAAAACTGCACGATTTTTTCCCGAGAATTGAAGTCGTTGGGATTTTTCTTCACCCCCACCATGGTCATCATTTCTTTGTGCACGGCGGCTTCGGCCCAGGCCATGTCTCGGAAGTCTGGCCCCAATAGTTTGGCCACCGACACCATCACCCCCTGGGCCGAAAGGTTTAGGGAATGGTCTCCCTTTTGGATGGAGGTGGACAGGGCATCCACCGCCTGAAACAGAAAAATTTGTTGCAGGTGGGGGTCGTGGGCGGCCTTGGAGGCGCTTTGCAGCAACAAGCGCCCCAGGGCCTCGAAAAACAGCGAGGCCTGGGGGTGGTTATAGTAAAAAGTCAGGAATTCTTGTTCGGCTTCGGCCAGGGCGCTTTCGGGGGTGGAGCGCCCCAGCAGTTGCTCCATGTCTTTCAGGCCCACCTTGGGTTTTTTGCCAAACAATTTCCCCTGGGCTTTTTCCTCCAGGGCCAGGGCTTGTTCCAGCTGGGGTTTGGAGCGGGCATCGAAGGCAAAGGTGATGGGCCCCGGCATGTAGGATTTGCTGGCAGGTTTTCCGCGAAGTGGGGGTTGGGCCATGGTGGATTCGTTGGAGTGAAAGGTGAACAAAGAGAAGTTCTTTCGAAGCAACAATTGAAACAATGAAACAAAAAGGGTTCCTTTGTTGTATCGGTTTTTGGGGGGGGATGTCACCCCCCAGTAAGTTCGATCAGCCGATGGGGGGGAATCCACCCCCGCAGTTCATCGGCCAGGCTGTCGGCGTTGGAAATGTCTACCCAGATCACGGTGAACAGGCCCTTCAACCGGTACAATTGTTCCACCAGCCCCAGGGTCATGGCCCGCTGGTTGGCCAGGGGGGCCAGCACGAACACGGTTTTTTTCTCCAGCCGATGGCGGATGGCGAGCACTTCTTTGGATCGCAGGGTGAAGGTTTGGTGGTCGGCCTCTTCGGCGAACAAGTCTTCCATGAAATTCAGCCGTCCCTCCGGCCGCACGGCTTTGATCCGCAGGGAAAGGCGGGTCATCCAACGGTCTCGCATCCGCAAGCCTTGCTCTTTTTGGTGGTTTTCCCGGGCCATCACGGCGGCTTGGCGGGCGGCTTGTTGAATGGCCGTCAGCCCGGCTTCGTCGAGAAACTCCGGGGCCACCGCCAGAGCCTGGGCCAGGGTTTCCAGCCGGCTGGCCCAGGCGGCCATGTGGGGGGCCTCCCACAGCGACAACCCGAACCGGCGGTATTGTTCCAACACTTCCTCCACCTGGGTGCGGTACAGGTCGAATTCTTCCTCTAACCGGGGAAAGCGGGCCAGCCAACTGGCCACTTCCGACAGGGTGGCCAAGCTTTCCCGGTTTTTGTGGGACGGGTGCACTTCTTTAAACCGGCCATGGTCGGAGGATGTGGCGGCCAACAGCAGCACTTGTTCGGCGGGCAGTCGGGCGGTGTCTTCCAGGGTGGGGGGGCCTGGGCGGCTGAGTTTCAGCACGGTTTCGGCCAGCAAGGCCCCCAACAAGGACAGGCTGGTTGTCCGCACCAGGGCCGCCCAATCTTCTCGCCAGCCAGTCAGGGCGGCCAGGGCCTGGGCGGTGGGGCCGCCCTCGGGGCGGGAAAGGGCCGCGGCCAGCCCCGTGGCCAGCCGGGCGGAGGCCGGGGGAAGCTCCTCCGGGCGTTCTGCCCAATGGGGTGAGAGTTCCACCGTCCAGCTGGCTTCTCCCAGGCGCAGGGTGCGCGAGGAACACAGCCAGGCCAAGGGTGCCAGGGGGCGGGGCAGAAAGAATTCGGCTTCCCCTGGGCTGTCTCCCTGGGGCGGGGAGCCGGGCATGCTTTGGGCCAGGGGGGCCAGCTGCTTTTCAATCAGGGCCCACAGGGCGTCGGCCTGGGGGGTGGCGGCCAGCCGGTGGGCCGCCCGGGTTTCCGCCGGGTTGGGGGTTCCGCTTTCCGCCAGCAACACCAACACGGCGTTCACGCCTTCCTGCCCCTGTTTGCCTTCTTGCAGGGCCCTGGCCCGGGTGTCGGCCAGCCGCTGGGTAAAGGCTTCCAGGGCGCGGCGGTGGGCTTCTTCCAGCCGGGCGGAATGAAACCGGGGGTCTTCCGCGCCTTCTTCTTGCCGCTGGGGCAAAAGAAAAGGGTCTTCGTGGCGGCGTCCTCGTTCCTGGGCTTGCGGCTCGGTTTCTCCCGGATGGAGGCTGCCGGGATCGAACCCATAGGCTTTCAGCCGGACTTTATCGAACACACCCTGGCGGAACAGCAGCAGAGCCAGTTGATTCCGGGAGACGTTCAATCCCTTCTCCCACACCAAGTGATGGTGAATGCGGTCGAACAATTGATTTTGATGGGTTTTGAACAGGCTCTCCAGCCGATGGGCAATGAACCGCCGGGTCAGTTGAACGATGCGCCGGGTCATCAGGGCTTGATAGGCCGGGGCCAGCACCGCGGAGGGGGTTTTGGCCCCCAGCAAAGTGCCGATTTCATGGCGGCTTAGGTCCACCACCCCTCGGCCGAGTTTGTTTTCTTCCAGGGGATGGGCTGGGCCATCGCTCCCCACCGACAGCCCCAACAGCTGCCCCGCCGCCGCCACGGCGTGATCTGCCGGGGTGGTGCCCCTGGCCAGCCGATAGTTGGTGAGGGGCAGCAGGTGGTGCGCTCCAGTAAGGAACCGCCGCATCTGTCCGGTTTTTTCTTGCTGGCTGCGGGCGCTTTGGGCCTGGGTCAGCTGCTCGGCCAGGGTTTTTTCCCAGCCGTCTTTGCCGAACAACATTTCACCCAGACGGGTGACCACCTGTTCCAGGTCTTCCGCGGTGAGGGGAATTTTTTGGGCAAAATTTTTGGCCACCCCGGTGGAGGGCACCTTGGGGTTCAGGCTGTGCAGCTTGGTGATGTCGAAATGTTTCAGCAAGAAGCCCCCCAGCAGGCTGCGGGCCGCCATAGCCCGGGGGGGGAGCTGATCCATTGGCCGTCGGTTGCCGTAATCCCCCAGGTAGGTTAGTTCCACCGTTTGCTTCATCAGGTCAAAACGGGTTTCGTCTTGCAACACCCGATTGGCCGGGGGGCGGGGGGTGCGCTCCAGCTTCACCAAAAACTTGCGCAGGGGAGACGCCACCTCCAGATATTCCAACGTGGGGTGGGCCAGGGGCACCGTTCGGGCGTACAGGTAGGGGTCCCGGTCCAGCCGTTTGCGCAACACCAGCAGTTCCAACTGGCGGAGAAACCGGTCTCGTTCAGGTTCCATTTGCAGCAGGCCAATCCGCAGTTCGTGGGCCAGGGTTTTTTTGTCGGCCACCAGGGCGGCCCGGCCGGGCAGCAAAAAGTCTCCCAGCCGCAGCTTTAACTCCACCAAAGACACCCCCTGGGTCAGCAGGTCCAGCAGGGGGGCTGTTTCTGCCGAGTTTTCATCTTCCAGCAGGGCTTCTAAAAACTGGGCGAACAGCAGGGCGTAGCGGTCGCGGGTTTCGGCCAGCAGCAACAGGTTCACCACCTCGCCTTCGGTAAGCCCGCCCTCGGCCTCCAGGCTGGCCGCGTCGGCCATGCGGGTAAATTTTTTGCGGGCTTCTTCCGGCAGAAAATCCACCTCGGCCATGTCTCTCAGCAGGGGGAGCATCGAGGCCGCGCGGGCCCCCCGCTCCATAAAATCCTGTTTCAGGGCAGTGCTGCGGCGGATGGTTTTGGGGGCCTGGGCCAGGGTCAGGTCCACCGGGCTGATCAGCCGCTCCCACAGGCCGTTCTCCACCCCGCTGATAAACGCCCACTGGTTGTGCTTCAACAGGGGCTCCAGCAGCAGCACCCCCCCGTTGGTGGCGCGGATGCCGTTGAAGTCCAAATGCATCCCCCGTTCGGGGCGGGGTCCCACCGCCCGCAGCCATTCCAGGCTGCCTTTCAAAAAAGATTCCGGGCGCAGGTGTTTTAGGGTGGTGGTTTTGGCGGTGACCCCTTTGCCGTATTTTTCGTTGGCCAGGTTGATTTCGCCGGTTTGCTGATAGCGCTGCAGATGGATAAAGGTTTCTACCCCCCGGGCGGCCAGGCGGTCCACCAGGTCCATTAACCAAGGGGTGTTCACCAGCCCCTGATCGCTCGACGCCGCGTTGGAATATAATTCGTAGCGGATCATGGGGTGTTCCCCGTTACCCTTGTTTCAGCATGGAGATGAGGGAATTGATTTTTTGGCGGGCGTCATCCAGATAGGCCTTCAGGTTGTTGGAGTGATTGGCCAGCAGCCCCGCTTTGTCTCCGTTGGTCACCAACCAGGGATTGAATTGGCTTTCTTCCAGGGAGGTGATGATCATTCCGGTGATTTCCACGGCGTGTTTGTCGGCCAGTACATCGCGAAAATCGCTCTTCACGGCTTTCATTTCCCACAGCAAGGCTTGGGCCACCCCTTGGGCGTAATAAAAATTGTTGTCGATGGCAAACCAAGACACCAGGTTGGGGTCCTTCGACTGCAACAGGCGAGAGTTCACCGCCCCCAGTTCGGAAGAATAGGCCTCTAACAGTTGCACCAAGTTGTCGGCCCGGGGGTCGAAATGGGTGGTGTCGTTCAGGTGGGCTCGCAGGGTTTTTAAAGAAGCGGCCCCCGTTCGGTAGCGGCTTTCTACCTCGGGGAACACCCACGATTCGGGGTCGTTGGCAAAGGCGGTGTAGGCTTGGTCGGCTTCGGGCAGCACGGCGTCCGAGGTGCGCTGGCGAGTGAGGTGGTCTCGCAGCACCCGGGTGGTGTGGCGGATGACCTGCAGCACCCCCCGCTGATGATGGGGCAGGTTGTCCAGAAACCGGCCGGGGCTAAGCAGAGAATCGTTGGGCAGCCAGCCCCCCTGTCCGTCCAGTTGGGTTTCCATCAGGGCGGCGGTGGTGGTGAGCATGGCGTTGCCCGCGGGGGCCTTGGGGTCAAAGGAGATGGCGGGTTGGGCGGGCTGGCTTTGATACACCCCCACCCCGGCCCACAACAGGGCCCCCAGGGCCGCGGCCGTGGCCGCCAGGGTACCCCGCCGCCCCAGCCGAGAAAAACCCAACCGAGAGAAAACTTGAAAGACCGATAGCATTTTCCGAATGCGCCCCATGGAACTCTCTGCTGTGAAGGTGATGGAGGATGCGAAACCTTGGAGTGACGTGGAAGTGAGCGAATATCGTTTAGTTCAACGCATGTTGAATCTGAAAGTTCAGGGTGTTGGGATCTTTAAAGTCGAACATAATCCGGTCTTTGATTAACCCTGTATCATCCACCACCCCGACCATTTTGTGGTGTTCAAAATGATGAATCTTGTCTTCCATGGGTTTGATTAAAAAGTAAAACAACCCGGCTACTTTTTTAATGGGCAGTTCCTCGCCCCGCAGCAGGTGCCATTGGTGCGGGTCCAACCCCAATTTTTTAGCGTAGGCCTTCATGGCCTGGGGGGTGTCTTTTTCCGGGTCCATGGAAATCATGATGACCTGAAGCCTGGTTTTCAACGGTCCGGATAGTTTGGGCATGGCGTTGGACAATTCCTTCACCGTCACCGGGCAGACATCCGGGCAGTTGGTGTAGAAAAACACCACCGCGCTGGGAGACCCCCGGAATTGGGCCAGGGTGAATTGCTTGCCGTCTTGGTCCGTCCATATTCCTGGCACATCATAAATGTTGCCTTCTTGATAATCGGCATTGCCCGAAATCTCGTGCAGGTTCAATCCTTCTTCAGGGGTAAAGAAGCCGTGGCGGGCCAGCATGACGGTGAGACCCAGGGCCACAATGCCGGAAAACAACATCACTTTCAAAATTTGACCTTTGGACATGGTTCGATTTTCTCGCCAAAGCAGGGTTCTACGTGTCCGGGCAGCCTTGAGCCGCCGGAGGGTTAGCCTCACACTTCTATTATGCGGGATATCTGGGGGATAGAACAACCAGGGCTTGGCCCTGACCCGGAATGAATGGATAATGGAGAAAACCGGCCCTGTCCGGAAGACGATTCCATGACCGCGAGGAGAACTGGAAAATGGCATACGGAGACGATGAGTTGGCGTTTCGCAGGATGATCTGGGTGCTGTGGGGGCTTTCCATGGCCTTTCCGTTGGCGGGAATGGTGATGCTGGCCATGGACCCGTCTCTGGGGCAAATTTTTTACGGGGCCCCGGCCCGGCCGGGGTTGGTTCATCTGTTGACCCTGGGGGGCGTGCTGGGGTGCTTTCATGCGTTGTATGCCGTGTGGCTGCGCCGGCTGTATGGGGTGTGCCGCTGGCAGGACCGGCTGCTGCCCTGGCTGGCGGGGCTGCATGGGACCGGGGTGGCGGTGCTGGCGGCGGGGTTCATGGCCCAAGACGCCCTGTGGCTGTATGTGGGGGGGCATTATCTGGTGCCCATGGGGGTGGGGGCCGCGGCGGTGACCGGCGTGCTGGCCAGCTGGCAGCGCGAGCCGGGCCTGCCCCGAAACTTGTTGGCGCATTTGCCCCTGGCGGGGCTGTTTGTTACCGCGGGCTTTGGGGTGATGATGGTAACCGTGGTGTTTAAAGGGGGCTACCATTTCGAATTTCCTCACGCGGTGCTGATGCACGCCTTGTCGGCGGGGTTTTTGTTTGCCTTGCCCCTGTTGATGGTGGCGGACAGGATGGAAGACGGGCAGGTGAACCCCCGGTTGGGCGGGGTGTTGTGGAGCACGCTGCCCGGAGGGCTGGGGGTGGTGGTGATGGCCGTTGGGCTGTGGGCGCAACCTGCCGCCCCCTGGTATCAGGCCGGGTTGGGGCTGGCCGCCCTGGGGGCGGTGCTGGCGGCCCGCCCGCGCGCGGCAGACGTTCAGCCACTGCGGTCGTTTCAGCGGCTGCCCTGGCTGGCGGTGGCGGTGATGTTGGTGTTTGCCGCCATAAGCCTGAGCGATGACATCGCGCCGGACGGGGCCTATACCCTATCGTTTTTCATCATTACGTTGATGCTGTTGGGGGTGGTTCTGCCGCCCTTGATGCTGCATGGCTGGGCGCTGCCCCGGGGCCAAGCCCCCTTTGTTTACCCCTGGGAGCCTGGCTTGTATGCCCTGATGCAATGGACCGGCACCGGCATGGTGCTGGCGGGGCAAACCACGGGCATGGGGGGGTTGATTCGAAGCGGCGGGGTGTTTTGGGCGGCGGCCCTGGGGGCCATGGCTTGGCGAACGCTGGACAGCGCGGGGATTAAGATACGGCGGCGGTGGCTTTAATCCGGGCGGCTTCTTGCTCGTAGGTGGTTTGGTTATGGGCCAGCGAGGCCACAATTTCGCCGACCCCCGGTTCAACTTTGGCCAACAGTTGAAACAATTCCAGCACCTGAATTTTAATGAACCCCGCTTGGGCAGCGTGCAGTTCTACTTTCTCCCGGTCGTTCAGCATGCCCACCGGCAGGTTGTGCTTTTTCTCCATCTGGCCCTGGGCCAGAAACTCTTGAATCACCCGGTCGGCCCATTGCTTGGCCTGCTGAAAGTCTTTTCCAGGGTTGGAGATGTCGGCGGCCTTCAGCAAACAGCGCTCTACCAGCAGAAGAAAATCGGTGTCGGCAAAGGACCAGGGCTTGGAAAGGGTCTTTCCCAGATCATCCAGAAAGGCCCGGTGCTGGGCAAAGTCGGTGGCCAAAATGGCGTGGCCCAGCAGTGTGCGGGCTTCTAGGCGGGATTCTTCCGTCAGGGGCGCCAGAAAATCCATCCGGGGTTCTTCCATCAGCCGCAGGGTTTCGTCCAGCGAGTGGTTTTCCAGCACCGCCCGGAAGTCGTAACGCTGGGCGCGATCGGAGCGGATATTGACCTCCCAGTTGTTGTCACGGCCAGGGTGCTCCAGGTCGTGGCACAGGGCGGCCACCATTAAAATAAACCCGTGAAGCGGAGGAATGTTTTCCCGCAACGTGGGGAGAAACAGCATCCAGGCCAGGGTGTTGGTGGTATCTACGGCGTGATACAGGTTGTGGTAGGAGTTGTCGAGATAATGGCGGCTGACTTCTTCGATGAACAAATCCAGCTTGATCCGATCAATGCCCAGACGCTGGGGAAACTTGGTGGTTTTAAACAAATCTTTGGTGAACGCCACCAAACCTTCCCTCGAATCGAGGTCGAAAACGGGATAATTCCTTTGGAATGGGTTGGTCATGCCCGCTCGCTGGAATCTGGTCAGGGGTTGGTGGTTTACCATTCCTGTTCAGAGTGACCCCTGAGCCGGAAGATGCTGCTGCTGTTTGATGCCGCGGAAAAGCGGGGCGTTTTCCCGTCCACGACAGGTGTTTCTATGATGTTGTTTTTCTAATCTGTTCCGATACGCCACCCCCCTACGGTCTCTGGATTCAGTCTTTTATTTGGATTCTCTAGATCTTACCTAGCCCAGGTCTCTATAGAAATCATGTTTTTCCTATTCTGACAGAATACACCAAATGAATATAAAATCAAGAAAAATTCCAAGGGGTTCCGCTCTCCGGCTTCATCATTTTCCAGAGTGAAAAGCGAATGATGTTTTCTGACTATTCTTGCATCCCTACCTGGAACAACGGGGTTAATCAAGTGAATCTATTTTAGACAATACCCCTGGCCGGTTCCCGCCCAGGGGTGGAAAAACCCAGCGGTTTCCCGTAGGGTGTTTCAGGTCTTGGTTGTCTTCCTCACCCCCATTTTTCCCCCAAGGTTCCCATGAAGGATTCCCTGTTTCCCGTGCCGGCTGGATTTTCCCGCCCAGGCACCCTGGACTATGAAACCTATCAAAAAATGTACCAAGAATCAGTGGCCTACCCAGAAAAGTTCTGGGCCAAGCAGGCCGAACGCCTGCATTGGTATAAACGATGGGATCGGGTGCTGGAACACGACTATGCCCAGGCCCGCCACCAGTGGTTCATGGGGGGGCGGTTGAATGTGTCGGACAACTGCCTGGACCGGCACCTGGCCCAAAAGGGAGACCAGCCCGCCTTGATTTGGGAGGGAGACGACCCGGGGGAGTCGAAAACCCTGACCTACCGTCAGTTGCATCAAGAGGTCAGCCGTTTTTCCAATGTGTTGAAAAAGAACGGCGTAAAAAAGGGCGACCGGGTGACCATTTACATGCCCATGATTCCAGAACTGCCCGTGGCCATGCTGGCCTGCACCCGGGTGGGGGCCATCCATTCGGTGGTATTCGGCGGGTTTTCTCCCGAATCGCTGAAAAACCGCATTGAAGACTGCCAGAGCCGGTTTGTGATTACCGCCGATGAAGGACTGCGGGGGGGGAAGAAAATTCCCCTGAAAGACAACGTGGACAAGGCCCTGGCGGGCTTGGGGGGAGATCCGCGCTGCGTGGTGGTGCGCCGCACCGGGGGCCAAGTGCACTGGCAGGCCGGGCGAGATGTATGGTGGCATGAAGAAATGGCCTCGGTGGGTGCCGACTGCCCCCCGGAACCCATGGACGCGGAAGACCCCCTGTTTATTCTGTACACTTCCGGCTCTACCGGAAAACCCAAGGGCGTGCTGCACACCACGGGGGGATATTTGCTGTACGCCTCCATGACCCATGAACTGGTGTTCGACTATCACCCGGGAGACGTGTACTGGTGCACCGCCGACTGCGGCTGGATTACCGGGCACTCTTATTTGGTGTATGGGCCCCTGGCCAATGGGGCGGTGACGGTGATGTTTGAAGGCATTCCCACCTATCCCGATGCCGGGCGGTTTTGGGACGTGATTGACAAGCACAAAGTGAACATTTTCTACACCGCCCCCACCGCCATCCGGGCCTTGATGCGGGAGGGAGATGATTTCGTCACCCGCCGCAAGCGCACGTCTTTGCGGCTGCTGGGCACCGTGGGAGAGCCCATCAACCCGGAAGCCTGGATGTGGTATCACAACGTGGTGGGGGGCGGCACCCGCCCCATTGTAGACACCTGGTGGCAAACGGAAACCGGGGGGATTTTGATTTCTCCCCTGCCGGGGGCCGTGCCCACCAAGCCTGGCTCTGCCACCCTGCCCTTCTTTGGCATTCGCCCGGTGATTGTGGACGACCAGGGGAAAAAACTGGAGGGGGCCTGCCAGGGCAACCTGTGCATGGAGTTCCCCTGGCCGGGGCAGATGCGCCGGGTGTATGGGGATGACAAGCGTTTCTTCAACACGTACTTCTCGCAGTTCCCCGGCTATTACTTTACCGGCGACGGCTGCCGCCGCGACGAAGACGGCTATTACTGGATCACTGGCCGGGTGGACGACGTGATCAACGTGTCGGGCCACCGCCTGGGCACCGCCGAGGTGGAAAGCGCCCTGGTGGGCCACCACGCCGTGGCGGAATCGGCGGTGGTGGGGGTGCCTCACTCCCTCACCGGCCAGGGCATTTACGCCTTCGTGACCCTGAAGGCGGGCCAAACCGAAAGCGATGCCCTGCGCAAGGAACTCATCCAGCACGTGCGCAAAGAAATCGGCGCCATTGCCACACCCAGCGCCTTGCAATGGGCCCCCGCCCTGCCCAAGACCCGCTCCGGCAAAATCATGCGCCGCATCCTGCGAAAAATCGCCGCCGGGCACATCGAGGAAATCGGCGATACCTCTACCCTGGCCGACCCCGCCGTGGTGGACAAACTGGTGCACGAACGGATTGTGGTGGGGTAGAATAAAGCAGGGGAATAAAACACTTGGTATGAGAGATGGGTCCCGTGGAAAAGAGCAAGAAAAAACCAGAAAGTATCGCCCTCATTACCCCAGAGATACTTACCTGGGCGATGAAGCGCGCCCGGATGGAACCGTCTTCCCTTGCGAAGAAAATGAAGAAAATGGATATTTCCGAGAGTTCTATCCGTCAATGGGAAGAGGGTTCGGGGAATCCAACGTTTAGTGAAGCGCAAGATTTGGCGAAAAGCCTTTACATTCCGTTTGGGTATCTTTACTTGTCGAAACCGCCCAAAGAAAACATTCCCATGCCCGATCTGCGGACGGTAAGAGGAGAACAGTTAGAATTTAGTGCCGAGTTACGCGATGTGGCGATAAACATTTTGGGAATGCAAGAGTGGTACAGAGAATACTTAAAAGAAGAGGGTGTAAAACCGCTGCCCTTTGTGGGGAAGTTCTCTTTGAGTACGGATACGAAGGTTATCGCGGAGGATATCCGAAAAACTCTGGACCTGAGAGAGGAGGCCCGCAAGCAGTTTACGAAGGATGCTTTTTATAGTGGTCTTATTCAAAAAGCCGAAAATGCGGGAATCCTGGTGATGAAAAGTGGACGAGTGGGTGAGAATTACACTCGCCCATTGGATCTTGGCGAATTTCGTGGTTTTTCGTATTCAGATCCCTTGGCTCCCGTTGTTTTTATCAATGGCAAAGATTACGAAGCGGCTCAAATTTTCACCCTCATCCATGAGGTTGCCCATATCTGGCTAGGAGAAAGCGGAGTGTCGAACCTGGATATTTTTCAAGGGATCGGCAACCGCAAAGACATTGAAAGAAAATGCAACCAAGTGGCGGCCGAGGTTCTTGTGCCCGAAGAAATCTTTTTAAAAAAATGGAATGATGAATTTGACCGAGACAAAAACATAAAAAAACTTTCCATCTATTTTAGGGTCAGCCATGCGGTGATTGCATTAAGGGGAAAGGAGTTAGGGAAAATTTCACAAAGTGAGTTTTCTGGAGTTTACCAAGCGGATAAAAGAAAATGGGATGAAAAAAAGAAAAAACAAAAAGAGAGACAAAAAACCAAGAAAGGAGGCCCGAGTTCGAATAAGGTACTGGTTATCCAAAACAGCAGACTTTTTACTCGGACTGTATTGCAAAGCGTGTTTTCGGAAAGAACCCTTATTCGTGAGGGGGCTCAGTTGTTAGGTGCAGCTCCCGATAGATTGGGCAAACTGGCCCAAGAGGTTGGGCTGGCATGAGCCAACTCCTGTTTTTGGATGCGAATATTTTTATACAGGGGGGCAGGCGTTATGCAAAAGACGTATTTCCGGGTCTTTGGGAAGGGTTGGAAAGAGAATTGCTAAGCGGAGAAATGGTTTGTTCGGTAATCCCCGTGTACGATGAAATAAAAGAAGGAAATGATTGGCTTGTCCCTTGGGTCAAGCGGGTGAAAAAGGGTTTTCTCTCTATTAAGGACAAGGAAACTCAACAACTTTATCAAAAAATTGCGGATTGGGTGGTAGAAAAATATCAACTCACACAAAACACACGCAGGTTTTTGGATGGCGCTGATCCTTGGTTGATTGCAAAGGCGATGGTAATGGGAGCCACCGTGGTGACATATGAAACCTCGAAAGAAAGCAAGATCAATATTCCGGATGTGTGCCGTCATTTCAACTGCGAATACATATCTGGGCCAGAAGTAATGGTAGAACTCATGAGAAGACTCAATTTGAGATTTTAAATTTACAAAAGAATGCGTAGGCCACCGCTGTGAATAAGAAGATGTATTCCATCTCTACCTCCTCCCTCCCTTCTTTCTTTTTGTTCTCCCCATGATGAAAATCCGCCAAGCCATTTTGCAGATGAAGCCCTACACCCCGCCGTTGGCGGGGCGGGACCCGGAGCGGCTGACCCTGCTCGACTTCAACGAATCGCTGGCGGACCCCGGCCCCCACGTGGCCGAAGCCCTGATCTCGTTCATACGTTCGGGGCGGCTGCGGTTGTATCCAGATTACGGCGATGTGTTGGAACGGCTGGGGAAAAGTTGGGGGGTTCCACCGGAGCGGCTGGCCCTGACCAACGGTAGTGACCAGGGCATTGAGATGGTGATGCGGGCGGTGTTAGAGCCGGGCTGCCGGATGATTCTCCCGGCCCCCACTTTTGCCATGTACGCCCAAATTGCCCGCAGCCTGGAAGCCGAGGTGTTCCCCGTGGCCAGCCCGCCAGACATGGCGGTTCCAGCGGAGGGAATGCTGGCGGCCCTGACCCCCCAGACCCGCATGGTGGTGCTGGCCCACCCCAACAACCCTACCGGGGCCCTGGTGCCGGGAGGCTTTTTGCGGGAACTGTTGGAAGCCCGCCCAGACGTGACGGTTCTGGTGGACGAAGCCTACCACGAGTTTTCCGGGCAGACCTTTCTGCCCTGGCTGGACCGCCACGAAAACTTGGTGATTCTGCGAACGTTTTCCAAAGCCTTCGCTATGCCCGCCCTGCGGCTGGGGGTGGTGGCGGCCCATCCCCAGGTTATCGGGGAGCTGCTGAAGATTCGCGGGCCTTATGACGTGAACATGATGGCGGTGGTGGCGGCCCAGGCCCAACTGGAACACCCGGAAGCCTGGCGGGCTTATGTTCAACATGTGATGAAAGAAGCCAAACCCGTGGTAGAAACTTTTTTGCGGAAAAAGGGCCTGCCGTTTTATGCCAGCGCGGCCAATTTTTTGCTGATTCGCCCACCCCATGTGAAAAAAATGGTGGAGGGTTTGGCGGCCCAGGGCATTTTGGTGCGGCCCCAGGCGCCCCCCGCCCAAGATTGTTTCCGCTTGACGATTGGCCCCCTGGACGTGATGACCCCCGTGCTGGCCGCCATGGAAACCTGTTTGTAAAAAATCTTCGTCCCCATTCTCGGCAGCGCCCGCGCTCTCTATTCCTTCCTTTCACGCTAAAAACCGTGATTCATGCATCATGAAAAATATTCGTTCATTTATTTTAGGAATAGTAAAACAAGCGCGGTTGAATACATTCACAGAAAAATGTTTCTGAGTGAATTGATGCTGTCTTGAATTTCATTTCATGTATTCCAATAACTTTGACGCGCTGTAAAAATGTATTGCCAAACGTTGTTTGTAATTATTTGCTATATGTGGATTCTCATGCTATGTTTTTATCGGATAGATGGAGAGGGGTGTATTTGAATAATATTGAGTTTGTTTGTCTATCGTTGTGCAAGAAAAATATTCCTCTTCACAAATAAAACACAATGATTTGCGCGAATTACCCTTCGTTTTCTGAAAAAGAGAACGAAGGGTATAGGCGTTCTGTTGGTTTGTTCCTGACGTTGTTGTTGGCCGGGGGGTATCTTTGATCCGGCGAATTTGAGTTCAATTCATTTCAATTGTTTTACACCACTGTTTAGCCACCCTTGTTCAAGGAAGCCATGAAAGCGAATAAAGAAGATTACGCCAAGTTGTTGGCCGAAGTAGAAAAACTGGCCGCGGAGGGAAAATCCCAAAAAGAAATTGCCAAAGAGATGGGAATCAAGACCACCCAAACCCTCACCAGCCGCTTGCTGAAGGCCTCTCAGGTAACGGGCCGCCCGGTACCTCCCTTTCGTGGAGAGCGTGGCGGCGCCCGCAAGGCGCGGGTGGTGAACCATGTCGAAGTCCGCCGCCGGGGCAAGGGAGACGCCTATGGGGTGAATGTGCCCCAAGAACCCCTGGAGCGGGCCGGCATTAAACCGGGAGACCGGCTGCGGTTGACCATTCGGGGCCGTTCCATTTCGCTGACCAAAGGCGAAGAGGGCGGCGAAGAAAACGCTGGCTAACGGGGGTCATTCTCCGTGGTGGTAGCCGTGCCCCGCCGACAAGGTGAGGGCACGGTAGATTTGCTCCAGCAAAATCACCCGCACCAACTGGTGAGGGAAGGTGAACCTGGAGAGCGACAACCGAAGCTTGGAGCGGGCCAACACCGCCTGGTCCAAGCCATAGGCCCCCCCAATCACAAACGCCAGGCTGCCAGAACCGGTTTGCCCGGCACCTTCCATCCAGCGGCTGAAGCCCAGAGAGTCCAGGGTGTCCCCCCGCTCGTCCAGGGCAATCAGCGTGTCTTCCGCTCCAACCCGCCGCAGAATGTCTTCTCCCTCTCGGGCCAGGGCGTCTTGGGGGTTTCGCCCGGAATGGCGGGCGGGGCGCAGTTCCACCAATTCCAGTTTGGCAAAAGGGGCAATGCGTTTTTGGTAATGTTCCACCCCCTGCCGGATGAATCCCTCCCCGGCTTTTCCCGTCCAGATCACTTTCAGCTTCATTGGCCCCCCCCATCCACGGGGTTGGTTGATTCTGCCCAGTGGCGGGCCAGTTGTTCCCTGGCGCCGGGGGGCACCCAATCCAACCGCCGTTCGGCCAGCAGCCGGGTGGAGGATACCGCCGGGGGGCGCGCCTGGAGGGGTTCGGCCAGCACCCGCCCCTCTTCCGTTTGCCAGCGGCCTTCGATGAACCGGGCCTGTTCGTTCCAGGGCGGGGGCAGTTTGTCTCCCCAGCGGGCTGGGGGCTCGGGCTGTGGGCCGGTTTCCTCCAACCGGGGGGCAATCAGCAGCCCCGCCAGCGACAAAATTTCTTCAGCGCCCTTCCACCGGGCGAATCCCTCCAGGGCATCCGAACCCATCACCCACCACAACAGGGCTTGGGGATGGCGCTGCCGGTAAGCCCGCAGGGTATGCAGGGTGTAGGAGGGTGGCGGCTGCTGGATTTCCAGGGGGTCCACCCACACCCGCTCTCGCCCCATCAGGGCGGCGGCGGTGAGGGCCAGCCGCAGGGAGGCCGGAAGGAACGTCTGACCGGTTTTGAACGGAGAGCAGGCAGCTGGAATTACCACCACCCCAGATACATCGGGCCGCAGGGTCAGGGCGTTGATCACCGCCAAATGCCCGATATGGAAGGGGTTAAAGGTCCCGCCAAACAGGGCCAGGGCCCCCGGCATATCCGCTGGCGGGGGGGCGGGGGCTTGAAACACATGGAATGGAGGAGAGGAGGAGGTCATGCCAACAAAAATCCTTTCCAGCGGTGGGCTTGTTTTCCTGTTTGTTCTCTATTTTATTTTCTCTGTGTATTTTACCTTGGGGGAAAACGGCGGGAAATAAAAGCCCCGGAATTTAGCAACCCCTTGGCGCGGTTGATCTTCCCAATTCATGCCGGGTATAGTGGCTCAACAGGCCATCCCGGTTGCAAGGCCGGGGTGCTCTCAGGCTTTCCCAGACGCACGGGGGTAACCCATGAATGTGTTGATGGCCGCCGGATTTGTTGTTTTGAACGGATTTCTGCTGCAAGCCAAGAAGGAATTCAACTTGGAAATGCTGCGCCCGGACGGCGGGGGGGGAGGAATGGAAGCGTCCTCCACCACCCGGCTGGTGTTGGGGTTATCGGCCCTGGCGGTGGTGCTGGCCTTTGCCGGATACGCCTTTGTTCAAAACCGGAGGGCTAAAGCGGGTTCGTCGGGTGTGGGGGGTCATGCGGGGGCGGGTGCCCCCGCGCCCTATCACCCGGCCCACAAAGACGAAGTGGACCTGGACGAAAAAACCCGGGACCTGCTGGTCACCTTCGCCGGCACAGAAAATCCCGCCATCATCGCCACCATGATCAACTCCAGGGTGAACTTTGAACAGGTGGTGGAGCGTTATCACCACGCCAACCCCACCAACATTGCCGCGGCCCAGATCAACATGGTGCGCCACCAGCTGGGCTTTGGGTTCGATAACCCCCGGGTGCCCTTCAACCATACCCGCATGCTGGCTCCCGGCACCAAAATGACCTGCATATTGCCCCTGCCCAAGCGCAAGGTCAGCTACACCACCACCGTGGTGTCGATTGATGAGAACGGGTTTCACATCATGCCCCCTCAGCAGCACGGCAAACCGGTGCTGGTGAAAAAACTTCACGATTTGGGATTTAAGATTACCCGCCAGCACGATTCTGAATACTCGTTTTCTTGCCACCTGCTGGACCAAGACCATGATGGCCTGGGGGCGGTGAAAATGGCCCACGGCACGGAAATCCGCAAGATGCTTTACCGCAACGCCAAGCGGGTGCTGCTCGATTTCCCGGCGGAGTTTTCGGTGATTCACCGGGCCAAGGGTGCGGGCGGCGAGGCCAACTATAACTTTCGCGGCCGGTTTTTGGATATTTCCATGGGGGGCGTGTGCGTGATTGTGCCCCCTGGGGGGAGAATTCCCGAACCCCAAGACACGGTGATTTTCTTTTTGGTTCCGGCGGGCATTAAAGACAGCCTGTCTACCCGGGTGCTGTCGACCGAGGTGCTGGGCGAAACCATTCTGCTGCACTTAAAATTCACCGCCCTGCGAGAGATGACCCGCTTGAAACTGTCGAAACTGCTCGACAAAGCCAAGGACGGCCGGTTGACGCTTTCCGCCCAATAGCCGCTTCCCCATCACACTCTTTCTTTCACATTCATGGACCAGATTAAAAACCTTATCCGCACCATTCCCAATTTTCCCAAACCCGGCATTATGTTCCGGGATGTGACCACCCTGTTTTTGGACCCCCAGGGCTTGCGGCTGACCATTGAAGAGATGGCCAAGGCCTTTCGCGGCCACAAGATAGACATGGTGGTGGGGGTGGAATCCCGTGGGTTCATTTTGGGGGCGCCCCTGGCGGTGGCCCTGGGCACCGGGTTTGTGCCGGTGCGTAAACCGGGCAAGCTGCCGGGTGAAAAAATTGGGGTGGAATACGCGTTGGAATACGGAACCGACCGGCTGGAAATTCACACCAACGCTCTGGAAAAAGGCATGCGGGTGCTGATGGTGGATGACCTGATTGCCACCGGCGGCACCATGGCCGCCGCCTGCCACCTGGTGGAACAGGTGGGGGGTGAAGTGGCCCACCTGGCCTTTGTGGTGGAACTGCCCGACCTGAAGGGCCGAGACAAGTTGAAAAAGTATCCCATTTTCACCCTGGTGGAATTCGAGGGCGACTGATGGACGTGAACCTGACCCCCCATTCCGCCGCCCCCCGCCGGGTGGAGCAGGCCCGCTATCAGGCCCTGGTGGCCCGCAAGCAGGCTGGCTGGAGCCGCTGCGAGGAAGAAGAGGAATGGCTGGCCAAGCTGCATTACCTGCGGGATGGTTTGGCCAATGGCAAACTAGACCAAGCGGCCTTTGAGGAGAGGGAAGGGAAACTGGTGCTGGGCTGGCTGGCGCCGTTATGCCAATAACTGCGCCAATCAACGTGTAATTCATTGGGACAATGCCCGCGCCAATGATGTTACCCATGTGTTTTCGCCAATCAAGATGGAAGACCTTGGCGTAACCAGGGTTTATGCCGTGACACGGGGGAAAGGGGGGCGAAGCCCCCCAGTAAAATCAAACTCAAAGGTTTTGATTCAACCATCTCGGGGGATCTGTTGGACGCCATGACCCATCCGCTAGAAAAATCGCCAGAAAAGCCGAAAAATAAGCTGAAAGAAAATGCGGGAAAAACCCCGGAAGACATTTGGCGTGCCGCCGGGGGGGCTGCCGCCCGCATGCATGTGTTTTTATGCACGGGGCCCGACTGCGTTTCGGCGGAACAAGGAGAGCAGGCCTGGCAGGCCCTGAAGGGGGCCGTGAAAGAACGCTGCCCAGAGTTGGGGGCCGCGGCGGTGTATCGCACACGGGTGAAGTGTTTTCGCATCTGCCGCCAGGGGCCCATTGTGGTGGCGTACCCCTGGGGGCGCTGGTTTCAACAGGTCACCCCAGGGGCCATGGGCCCCCTGCTGGACCATCTGCTCAGCGGTTCGGGAGAACCCCCCGTGCCGGAATTCGCCCAAAATTCTCTGGGCTGCGGCGAGGAAGGCTGAAGCGATGAATTCGAGGATTGCCCAACTCTTCGGGGGAGGGGCATCCCGCGCCAGCGGGCGGGGTGAGGTGTTGTTCGGGAAATGAATCGGGCAGATGAAAGGCAGGAAGAGGGGGAGGGATAGTCGGGACGTAGGAAAGAGAAGAAACCTAAGAGTTAAGAGTACGGATAGCCGAAGACGCCGGGTGAGCGGGAAGCAGAATGGAAAACACGGACCCCCGGCCCAATTCTGACTGCACCAGAATTTCTCCCCCATGGGCATGGACAATCTGCTTGCACAACGGCAGCCCCAAGCCGGTGCCCAGCTCTCCGGCGGTGCCCAGGGTAGAGGTTTTCATGTCTTTGCGGAAAAGATAGGGAATGGTGTCTGGGGGAATGCCCACCCCCGTATCGGACACCCGCAGCCCCGGCTGGCCATCGGGCAGCAGAGAAATTTCCACCCGCCCGCCGGGGGAAGTGAACTTGATGGCATTGCACACCAAGTTAACCACCACCTGTTGAAACAAAGTGGCGTCCGCCTGAAACAGGGTATCGGGGGGGACCAAGTTGACCAAATCTACGCCCTTGGCCTTGGCCATGGGGCGGCAGCCCAACGCCGGAGACAGCAGGATCAGGGCTTCCACCGGGGCCAGCTCTAGCGCCATTTGCCCAGTTACCAACTGGTTCATGGTCAGCACTTTGCCAATCAGGTCCGTCATTTGCCGCAGGCGGGTCACCACGTCTTCCAGGTTGCCGCGGACGCCATGGGGGATGGCCGGGTCGGTGAGGGTGATTTGGATGAGCCCCGATACTGCCGAGATGGGGGTACGCAGGTCGTGGGCCAGCAGAGAAACATAATCGTCTCTCAACCGGATGGCTTCTTCGGCTTGGGTGATGGCCTGGGCCAAGTTCTGATGCTCCACGGCCAGGGCCTGCTGGGTTTTTTTCAACAGGGAAATATCCCATGACACCCCGATGACCCCGGTGACCTGGCCATCGCCGTTCAACCGGGGGGTTACCCAGGTATCGAAGGTGTTGTCTTGCACGGTGACCATGTAACTGGCCGACTGACCGTTCAGCCCGGCCTGGATGGCCCCGATGATCTCTGGAAAATCCTGATACATCTCCAACGCCGACTTGCCCACCACCTGCCCAGGCTTCAGCCCCAGGGCTTCCAGCCCTTTGCCCGTAGAGAGGGTAAACACGCCCTGCGAATCGGTGGCCCAGGTGACCATGGGGGTGTTGTCCACCACCACCTTCAGGGTTTCTCCCAGTTGCTTTTGGGGAGAGATATCCAAAAATGTGGTCATGCCAATCCACCCCTGCACGGGGTGGTTTTGCACGGAGGAAGACAACCGCAGGGGAAAGCTGCTGCCGTCCTTGCGGCGGCCGGTGGACTCTCCATGAAAGCCGATGTTTTCCCGGATTTTCCAATACAACCGCAGGGCTTCTTCCCGGCTGGAAAACAAGTCAGAGGCCGGGCGGCCCAGCAGTTCCTGGGGCGATTCGTACCCAAACAGGCTGGCCAGGGCTTGGTTCACGTAATTCAGAATGCCGTCGCGGCGGGCCAAGGTCACCGCCACCGGCAGGTGGTCCAGGGCGTTGGTTTTTTCGGTGAGCTCCAGGGAGAGCTGCTGGTCACGGTTGATCTCCTGCCAAAAGCCCGTCCGCAGGTTTCCCGCTTCTGGGGGAACACGCACGTCCAGCAAGGTCAGGGGGTCTCCATTGCGGCGGATCATGCGGTATTCCATCCGGCCCACGTCTTCTCCCCCCAGGTGGCGGCGGTGAAAGGCCAGGGCGGCCTCCCGGTCTTCCGGGTGCAGGCCCTTTTCCCAGGGGGAAAATGACGTCCATTCCCCTTGAGGGTATTCCGTCATTTGGGCCATGGATGCGGGAAAAAAAGTAAAAGCCTGCCGCTCCACGTGGTATTCCCACACCGCCAGGGGCAGTTTTTCCAGCAGCCTCCGGTGTTCGTTTAAAGACATGTGAAGCTCTTTGCGAGGCGTGGGATTTTTCAATCCCTAAGAAGGGGATTGACCCAGAGGAGCCTTTGGTTTGCTCATCCAAAATGTTGAAGGCCCGCTATCTTAAGGGAGGTTTTGTTTCAGCGGAAACACGGGTTTTCTTTGCGAAACCAAGGACCTGCCAACGTAAGGAAAATATGATTAATACATTACAGTACCTGGGGTGGTTTGAAAAGAGGTGCCCATACGTTATACTGTTTTTATCTCAGGTCGGCTGTTCCCCAGGCCTTCCCTTTTCGGGAAGCCGGGTTATTTCTCCTGGGAGATTCCATGCCCTCCGAAGTCCATCCCCCCCTGGGGGCCCCGCATGCCAAAAGCAAATCCGCTTCCCCCACCCATGTGCTGGTGCTGGACGATGAAGAAACCATCCGTTGGGTGTTTCAGCAAACCCTCCGTCAGCAGGGCTTCGTGGTGCATCCCGCTGCCAGCGCGGAAGATGCCGCTGTTATTATGGAACACCAGCCGGTGGGGCTGGCCCTGGTCGACATCAACTTGCCGGGAGACGATGGCCTGACCTTCATGACCCAGCAGATGAAAAAACATCCGGGCCTGCTGGTGGCCATTATTACCGGCCAGGGCACCATGGACACGGCGGTGAAGGCCATGCAGATGGGGGCCTTTGATTACCTGACCAAACCCTTCGACATCAACGAAGTGGAAGAATTGGCCCGGCGGGCCGACCAAATATTAAAAACCACGGCCAGGGGTATTCAACCCCCTCCCGTGGGTGCTTCAACCGAGGGGGGGGCTGTTCTTATCGGCAAAAGCCGGGGGGTGCGAGAGGTGTACAAGGCCATCGGCCGGGTGGCCTCCACTGGCATGACGGTGCTGGTGCTGGGAGAGTCTGGCACGGGCAAAGAAATGATTGCCCGGGCCATTCACCACCACGCCGGAACCCGGTCCCGGCCCTTTGTGGGGGTGAACTGCGCGGCCATCCCCAAAGATCTGCTGGAGTCGGAACTGTTTGGTCACGAACGGGGGGCCTTCACCGGGGCCACCGACCGCAAACTTGGGCGCATCGAGCAGGCCCGGGGGGGCACGTTGTTTCTGGACGAGATTGGCGACATGCCCCTAAACCTACAGGCCAAGCTGCTGCGGGTGCTGCAAGAGCGGGAATACCAGCGGGTGGGGGGGCAAGAAACCCTGAAGGTCGAGGCCCGGATTGTGGCCGCCACCAACCAGCGGCTGGAAAAAATGGTGGCTGAGGAGCGGTTCCGGGAGGATTTGCTGTACCGGCTGAACGCCTTTACCCTGTCCATTCCACCCCTGCGGGAACGCCGGGAAGACATTGCCCCCCTGACCGAGTATTTTTTACGAAAGGGGGCCAAGGAACTGGGGGTGAACCCGAGGGTGCTGACCCCAGAGGCTCTGCAGGCGCTGGAGGCTTATCCTTGGCCGGGCAATGTGCGGGAATTGGAAAACCTGATTAAGAGTTTGCTGATTACCTCGGCCGGGGCAGTGATTGACCGGACGGACCTGCCCCGCAATCTGACTGGAGAAGGGGTGGAAGACCTGTCTCATGGGGCGTTTCAACAGGCGGTGCTGGCCTATTGGGCGCCTCTGTCGGGGGCCTGGTGCCACCAAGGAAAAACCGGGCTGCTGGACCAAGCCCTGCAAGCCTTAGAAAAACCTCTCATCCGCCAAGTGCTGATGGACTGCGGGTGGAACCAAGTGCGGGCCGCCCAGGTGCTGGGGGTGAACCGAAACACCCTGCGGGTGAAAATCAAAGCCTTGGGAATCTCGCGGGGGGACCAACCCATGCAGGATGAAGACGATGACCACCCCTGAACCGCCGGCTCCTCAACCGGCCCCAACCAAGAAAAAAATTCTGTTGTGCCCCACCTGCGGCAACCTGACCACTTGGCAAGACAACCCCTGGCGGCCCTTTTGCTCTGAGCGGTGCAAAACCCTGGACCTGGCCGCCTGGGCCGAGGAAAAATACGCCATTCCGGGAGGGCACCCACCACAAAGTGATGAAGAAGAGGGGTGATTGCTTTTTGGGGGAGAACTCCGTTAGGATGGGGTTGTTTTACGCCCATGGGGAGGAAAATTTCTTTACACGGCGGGGGATTGTCACCTAGGAGTGTTTTTATGAAGCGAAATATCATGTTTAAACCAATGGGAAAAATTTCCCAGATGCTGTTGTTGGCCCTGTGTCTGCTGGCGGCTGGCAACTTGGCTTGGGCCCAAGAGGGCGGCCCTGAGGTGGATGAAAAAGAAGGTGTTTTGCAAGCCGATGCCGACTCGCCTCAAATTTTGACGTCGGATTTGTCGAAGAAACAAACGGTCATTGATCCCCAGGTTTCGGCTACCTTTATTTTTGTAGATACCGACAACGTGACCCGCGTGGTGATTGACGGGGAAGAGCAGAAATTTACCCCCAGCGGCACGGTGATGATTACCAAGACCTTTACGTTGGAGCCGGATGTTCCCACCACCATCCGGGTGGCGGCTCAAGACGAAAAAGGCCATGTGCGCCAGCGGGCCTTTCGGGTGAAATACCTGCCCGACCACTGGCTGTTTGGGCGGATGCCAGCCTACGACCGCTGGGTGTATTCGGAATATATTTACGGCGGTACCGCGCTGCTCATGGGGGCCATTACCATGATGGAAATTGATACCATCAAAAAGTCCAATACCAAGCAGCAAGACTTGGTGAATCAGGCCAACAACGCCACCAACTTACAGACCCGGATTCAACTGAACAGCCAGGTGAATGCCGAGCAGCAAAAAGCGCTTTCCGCGGCGGGCGTGGCCGTGGTGACCATGGGCATTGGCACGGTTGCCGCCCTGTGGTTCTCTTATGATTGGTTCGATAAACCGGAAATAGATGATGAAATGGAACTGGTGCCTTACATGAATCCGGTGAACGGAGAAACCGGGGTGCTGTACGCCTATCGGTTCTGATCATCTGCCGAGAGGATTTCATCACCCCTTGTGTTGGTTGCGGGGGGTGAATCCACCGGTTGCTCAAACCCCCGCCCAATGGCGGGGGTTTTTTTATTCCTCGAAGCCAACGGTTGGTCTTTTCATCCGATTAGAAAACTTAGCCTGAGCGGATGCAAGTGCGTAACTTGTCGGATTCGAGTGGTTTCCAAAAACACCCCTCCCTGCCGCCCTTCAGGCGGCTGTCCCTCCCCATCGTGGAGGGACAATACTCGAAGCCAACGGTGATTCGATACATCCGTTCGGAAAACAAAAACTGGACGGAAGCAAGCGCGTAACTTGTCGGATTCGAGTAAAGGATGGGGGCGGGAGACAGTGCCAACCGTTTATTCCTTGGGGCCAGGGGGGAATTCAGCGAAGACCGTGGTGCCGCCCCCCAGGCGGGACTCCACCCGGATGCTTCCTCCCTGGGCGGCCATCAGTTCTCGGCACAGGGGCAGGCCCAGCCCCGCGCCGGGTTCTCCACGGGAGCCAGCCATGGTGGTCTTCACGTCGTCGCGGAACAAGTCTGGCAGCATGGCGGGGGGAATGCCCGGACCGGTGTCCGAGACCCGCAGGGTGTTGGGGTGGTTTTTGTCGAGGGATATGAGAATGGTATCTCCCGAATCGCAGAACTTCACCGCGTTGGAAACCAAGTTGCGCAGCACTTCGGTGAACATTTCCGGGTCGGCCCACAGGCGGTCATGGTCGGTGATGTCGGACTTGAGGGTGATTCCCTTGCGTTCCACTTCCTCCCGGCGCAGCATCACTTCCTCCACCCGCGGCCAGATGGGAATCCATCCCATATCCACCGGCATTTTTCCGGTTTGCACCCGGTTCAGCTGCAGCAGGCTGTCCATGGTTTTCAAAAACTCTTGACCCCGGGCCCATACCCGGCTCACGGTTTCTTTCTGGGTGGGGCTTAAGGGGTTGTCTGGCTCCAGATCCAGGGTTTGGGTCATGGTGAGAATGGCAATCAGGGGAGACCGGATTTCTTGGGTGACCAGAAACACGAACCGGTCTTTGAAGCGGGTGGCCTGTTCGGTTTTTTCTCTGCGGCGTTCGGCCTGCTGAAAGGCTTCCTCGGCCTGTTGGTGGGCAATCTTTAGTTCCGCTTGGGCCTGTTTCAGCGCTTCATTTTCTTGGGCTTTGGCCAGGGATTCTTGCAGGTGCTGCAGGCCCATATCCTGGGCCAGAGATTTTTCGGTTTGCAGAATTTGCACCCGCCAGGCCAGCGCCAGGGAAAACAGCACCATGTCTACCCCAATGCCCATTTTCAGGCTGTTCAGGGACCAACTGTTGGCGGGAATCCAGCCTTCGCTCACCAGAATGATGCCCAGCCCCCCCAGCAGCAGAAAGAGATACCCCCCCAGGAACAGCCAAGTGTAACGCACCCCCCGTTGGACAAAATACAACCCATACCCCGCCACCATGACCACCGCCAGAAAGGCCACCAAAAAGTTTAAGTGGGCCAGCGTAATGTAATATTCCTGCCCAGAGAACCAGTCGGCCAGGGTGACCAGTTGAAACGCCAGGGTAACGGCCAGAATCAGGTCCAGCCCCAGAGAAGTTCGTTTCACCGGAGAGCCGACCTTGTGGGAAAAGCGGAAGAATAGCACCACCAGCCCCGAAAGCAGAAAGCCCCCCCACAATAAAAACAATTGATCGAGATCCCCGTGGTTGGGGTACAGCAACGGCCGGGCGTAACCGTCGAGCACCAGCTGCAAAAAGGCCGCCGTTAGAATGAGCAGCAGATACACCGCGTAAGTACGGTCCCGCAGTAGCAGCAACAGCACCAGGTTGTAGATCACCATGGTTCCGAGCAGGCCGTAAAACAGCCCAAACACCCGGGCTTCTCTTACGCTGTGCTGGCGGAAGGCCTCTTCGTCAAACATGACCAGGGGAAGAATGACCCCCGAGCGGCCCTGGGCCCTCAGAAAAAATCGGTAGGTTTCTCCCGCTTTCAGCGGCAGGCGAAAGTAAATGCCGGGGTGAACGAAGGGCTGGTTTCCCTGGGGCAGAATGCTGCCCAGGGAAAGGTGTTCCGTTTTGCCGCCGGGATGGGCGACGTACAAGTCCACCCGCTCCAGGGTGGGGATGATGTCCAGAATCCAGACGGGTTTGGTGGATTGGTTCTGCACCTCCCAGGCCACCCAATAGGCCGAGCGGGTGATGCCGAAATTGGGATTGACCCCCTGGTAGGGTTGAAACCGCTGGGCGGCGGCACCTTGGGAAACATCCTGGAAGGTCAGGGTTTCCTGGGGGTCTTCCAGCACCCGCAGGTGCTGCCCCAGGCGGTTCTCCTCCAGTGCGTCGGTTAACCGAACCGCTGCCGACTGGCCTAGGGCCGGAGAGGCCATCAGAGCGAGAAGAATAACCCAAGAAAAAATGCGATCCGAAGCCACGTCACTCGTTGGGGAAAATATATCGAAAGAAATGGGATGACTGTTTGGACAAAGAATGCCTCTTTTTGACCAAAAAGGCCAGGAGGGAAGAGAAACCGATGCCCCATGTTTCCGGAGAAACAACTTGGTCAATAAAACGGCAGGAAATGGTGAAACCCCGGAGAATCGGTTTTACGGGTTTTACGGGTTTTACGGGTTTGACGGGTTGGACGGGGGCGGGAAGAAGACGGTGAACACCGTGCCCTTCCCAGGGTGAGAGTCTACCGACAGGGTGCCCCCGTGGGCCGCCACGATTTCGTGGCACAGCGGCAGCCCCAGGCCGGTGCCGGGCTCTCCGGCGGTGCCGGGGGTAGAGGTTTTCACATCGTGGCGGAACAGGTTTGGAATGCGTTCGGGAGCGATGCCCAGGCCGTTGTCTTCCACCGTCAGGCAGCCGGGGTGCCTGTTAGAGGCCTTCACCCATACCTGACCCCCCGCCGAAGAAAACTTGATGGCGTTGGTGACCAAGTTCTGGGCCAGCTCGAACACCAGGGCCGGGTCTCCATACATTCGCACGCCGTCCTCCATTTCCATGTGCAGGGTCACGCCCTTTTCCTGGGCCATAAATCCCAAAAAGCCCACTTCTTCCAGGGTTTCCTTGGCGTTGAACCATTTTTTTTCGGGCACAATCGAGCCGGTTTGCAGCCGGTTCAAGCTCAGCAATGCCTCGACCATATGGATGAAATGGTTGGTGCGGGTCATCACCCGGCCCAGGGTTTCTTTTTGGTGGGGGCTTAAGGGGTGCTCTGGCTCCATGTCTAGGGTGCTGGCCAGCCCCAGAATGGCGCTCATGGGGGCCCGCAGGTCGTGGGCCACCAGCGACACGAACTTGTCTTTGGTTTGGGTGGCGGCCTCGGCTTGTTCTTTGGCTTTTACCAGCAAGGCCTGGGTCCGGCGCAGTTCTTCGTTTTCGTCGGCTTGGGCCCACAGGGTTTTCAGGTGGTTGTTGGCCGCCACCTGGGCGGTGCGGGCGGCACGCACCGCCAGGGCCTGCCCGGCGCGGGCCAGGTTCACCTGCCCAGCCAGCGCCAGGGAGAACAGCACCGTTTCCAAGGCCCCCCCGATTTTGAACATTTGCAAAATCATGAAATGGAACGGAATGACACCCATCATGCCGAACAGAAACACCAAGTGAAAGGTGACGAACCCGGCCTTGGCCGCCATGAAATAGCGGGCGGGGCGGTGGCCATGGGCCACCGACATGCCCCCCAGCACCATTACCCCCAGCAGCATGATGACCGTGGCCCACAGCCCCGGCAGCAGCACCATCTCGTGGCCAAAACGGGCCATCCACCAGTCGGTGAGGACCCCGGCGGTACCTAGGAACCACAGCCAGGCCAGCCGCCCCAGCCAGGGGTCCAGCTTGGGGTGGTTGATTTTGGTGGCCAGAAATTCTCTGGAAAACATAATCAGCACGCCCATAAACAGGGTGTTTAACCCCATCATGGCGTGGATGGTGTATTCCGTTTTGTCTGGCCACAGCAGGGCATAGGCATAGCCGTCTTGCACAAAGGCCCCCAGCCCCAGCAGCAAAATGGCCCCGGTGTAATACAAGTAAATTCTGTCGTGGAGCTGCCAATACACAAACAGGCTGTACAGGGCCATCACCGCCATCAGGCCGTAAAAGGCCCCCATGGCCATGTTTTCCCAAAACGATTGGGAATAAAACGCCTGGTTCGATTCCACCCAGCCGTCCAGTTCCAGCCAGTCCCCCGCCGATTCGGCCCGCAGGTAAATCTCTACCTCCTCCCCGTTCATCAGGGAAAAGGGAAACACGATGCTGGGGGTTTTCAGCGGGCGGTCTTCAAAGGGATAGCCCACCCCAGAGCGAAAGGCCTGGACTGCCCCCCTGGGGGAGCGGATGTACAGGTTCACCTTGCTCAGGTGAGGCAGGGCCATTCTCAGGGTCCACAGGTTTTCCGAGGAGCGGTTGGCGGCCCGCCAGCGGATCCAGTGGGGGTGCTGGGCCAGACCAAAATTCAGCCCCATTTTTTGGGGGGGCTGAAAGCGGCCGACATATTCTGGGGAGGATACTTGGGTGAAGGTCAGGTTTCCATCGGGGTCTTCCAGCACTTCGGCATAGGCGGCAATGGGGTAACTGCCCGCCATAGACAAATCCATCACCGGGAACTGCCCCCAAGCCGTGCCGAAAGACAGCCCCAGGGCCATTCCAGCCAGCCAGCCCAGCGTTTTGGTTGCCCAGGAAGAAGTCATATTCCTTGGCTCAGGGGTAGAAACAAAGCGGTGAAAAGGATGCGGGGATTATACGATTTCCGCGCCGGCAGCCCCCATTTCTTGAAACGCTTTTTCTCCATCTCCGGGCTGAAGGTTGACCGCCCGGCAGCCTGCTTTGAGCACTTTCACTTGAAAACCGTATCGCAGGGCGTCCAGCACGGTGAACTTCACGCAATAATCAGTGGCAAGCCCGGCCACGGTCAGGCGGGTCACGCCTTCATCCAGCAAAAAGTTCCGTAAGCCCGTTTCGTGAATCTTGTCGTTGTCCAAAAACCCGCTGTAACTATCCACCATGGGCAGGGTGCCCTTGCGGAAGACGTTGTCGGTGGGAAGGCGGGTTAGCTTTGGGTGAAACTCGGCCCCGGTGCTGTTTTGCACGCAGTGGTCGGGCCACAACACCTGCTGTTGGGCCCCCAGGGGCACCAGGTCATACACTTGCTTTCCGGGGTGGGCGCTGGCGAAACTTTTGTGCCCCGCCGGGTGCCAGTCTTGGGTCAGCACCACCCGCTTGAACGAACCCCGGGCGGCGTTGATCACTGGCACCACCAAGTCGCCCTCTGGCACGGCCAGGGCACCCCCAGGGCAAAAGTCGTTCTGCACGTCTACAATAATCAAGGCTTCCATGGCAGGGACCAATCATTGGAGGACAAAAGCGAAATAGATAACGATAAAGTTGGCGTATAGAAAGAAAAATAAAAAGTACGGGTATATGAAAGATATACGAAATAGGGTCTCTGAATAGGATACGGGGAGCCGGAAAGAAGGGCAACGGGTGCCCCCGAAAGCCCCCTTCTTTCCGGCATAGTTGGGAATGTCACGGTGACAAGGATGAACCCTTAGAACGCAAGGCCCGCCGCAAAAATCCCTGGGCGAAAGCCCAGGTCAATGACCAAGTCGGAATCTTCCACGAACACCCGATAGCCAATGGCATAGGCGTATTGATCTAGAACGGGGGTTTTGGTTGGGCAGTATGTCGGGAGGTCTTCGTAAGTCGTGTCGGCTTTCATCACCCCCAGATACAGGCTATCTTTTTTATTCCCCGAGCCGTAATACAGCAGTGTTCCCACCGTTTGCACTTCCATGTAAGAACACCCCGCGGGATTGGTATATCCTCCCCCGTGATAGAATTTCACCATGGCGTATCTCACCGCCACGTGGCTATAGCTGAGTTCGACCTCGGAACTGGGGAACCACCCCGCTGGCAGCGCGTAGAAGCCAACCCCTAAACCACTGCCAGAGGAATCGTCTTCTCCCATGGAGGGAGACGCCAGCACACACATCATTCCGATCATCAATGCCAGACCCCACTTGCGAAAGATTTTCATGGCGGATCCTTTTTTTAGGTTAGATGAAAATGTGTGAGAAGTTGAGTATGGATTAGAATGCCAACCCCATCCCGAGATAACCAGGGCGGAATCCAATATCCAGGGTCATGATGGTGTCTTCGATGAAAATTCGGTATCCCAAAATGTAGGCGTACTGCGCTTTTTTGTTGGTCTTGGTGCCGCAGTTTTTAACGTTGCTATACGCAATGTTGTAATCCGCCACGCCAAGATACAGGCTGTCCGATCTGTTTCCCGCCGCGTAATAGACCAGTGAACCCACGGTATAGGTTTCATCATAGGTGCAAGTTGGCCCAAAAAAAGCGTGAGAATCATAATGGTTCTTCCACTTGGAAAACCGTAAACCAGCCTTGCGATAATTGAATTCAATTTCAGAACTGAGGTCTTTCCCCAAGGGAAGAGCCACCAGGGAAAACCCAAATGAATTCCCAGAAGAGGTGGGTTTTTTCTCAGGCTGAGGTTCTGTTTGGGTTGTTGGGGTTTGGGTAGGAGAAGTTTGGTTAGCGGGTGTTTGGGCCGCGGGCTGCTCAGGGGTGGTTTGCTGTCCCCAGGCGGTCGTGGAGAGCGAAAGAAGGCAACCCAAAACCCATGCCATTGTCCACGTCATGGACCAGTCGCGAATGCTGTGGCGCATACGTTTCCTTGAAAGAAGTGGAAAATGTTGGATGCGTTGCAAGGCGGAGGGTAAAAAAATTTCCCCCTCGTACTTATTCTATCTCACGCTACTCGGGTTCGTCAAAAATCCCCCTACTCGAAGCCATCGGTGATTCTTTAAATTGGCTCAGAACATATAAACTGGACGGAAGCAAACGCATCACACTGGGGCTTCGAGCGAATCCCCCAAAACACCCCACCCTGGCGGCTGCGCCGCCTGTCCCTCCCCGATGGGAAGGGACAATACTCGAATCCACTGGTTATTCTCTCCAACTGTTTAGTTGATTCAGCCGGACGGAAGCAAGCGTATCACTTTTCGGATTCGTTTTAATCCCCTTCCCATCGGGGAGGGGATGCCTGCGTAGCAGGCAGGGGTTGGGTGCTGTGAACGCCGGGAGGAAAAAAATCACTTCCCCCCCCCGGCTTCGAGTGTGGCGATTGTCATTCTGTCTTTAAAAGCCGAAGATGCGGTCATGGATTCTTTGTTCCAACAACTTCTGCAGGCGGCTCCTTCTTTGGGGGGGCATGGCCCCACGGTCACCGTGGTTACCGCCACCCGGCGGCTGTCTCGCGTGTTGCGGCGGGGGTATGGGGCCTGGCGCTTGGCCCGCGGCGACACCGTGTGGCCAGAGCCCGACATTCTGCCCTGGGAGGCCTGGGCCCGCCGGGCTTGGGAAGAGGGATGGGAAGTCCAGGTGAGCCGAGGGTTGGATGGGGGCCAGCCCTTTCAGCCCCCTCCCCGTCTGTTCACCCCCCTGCAGGAGGAACTGGTGTGGGCCGGGATCATCGCCCAGCAGCAACCGCCCCCGGCCAATGTGCCGGGCACGGCCAAACTGGCCGGTCAGGCTTGGAAAACCCTGGCCGACTGGGGCTTGGCGGAGGGGTGGGCCGCTCAATCTTCCGGCCTGTGGCCCTATGAGGCCAAGGCTTTTCAACAGTGGTGCCGGGCCTTTGGTCAGGTCTGCCGTCGGCAGGGCTGGGCCGTGGGGGGAGACGTGCTGCCCCGGCTGATCGAATGGCTGGCCGAACCCACCCCGTCGTTAACGGTGCCCCGCACTTTGGTGGCGGCGGGGTTCGATCAGCCCACCCCCATGCAAGAGCGGTTGTTCCAGGCCCTGGCTCAGGCCGGGGCGCGGGTGGAGCGTTGGCAGCCCCCCCTGGCCCAAGGGACCCCCCAGCGTTTGGCCCTGCCCACGGCGGCCCTGGAATTGGCGGCGGCAGCCCGCTGGGCGGCGGAGCGGCTGCGGCAAAACCCCCAGGCTCGTGTTGGGGTGGTGGTGGCGGGGCTGGGAGAACGGCGTGCCCTGGCCGAGCGGTTGTTTCTGGATACATTGCAGCCAGAGGGGCTGTTGGACCCCATTGCTCCCCGGCAGCGGTTGGTGAACGTGGCGGACCCGCCGCCCCTGGACCAGCAGCCCCTGGCGGCGGCGGCCCTGGGTTGGTTGGAGCGGCTGAGCCAGCCCGTATGGGAAGCCAAGGGGGGATATGTGCGTTCGCCGTTTTTGGGCGGGGCCGAGGAAGAACAAGCGGCCCGGGCCCTGCTGGATGAATGGCTGGTGAGGGAGTGGGCCTGCACCCCCGGCTGGCTGGCGCGGGCGGCCAGGGGCTTTCCCGGAGAAGAGCGGAAGGAACGAGACCTGCCCCCGGCGGCCTGCCCCCGGCTGGCCGGGCTGCTGGAAGGCTTTCAGCGGGAAGCCCAGACTTTGCGGGGCCAGCGGATGTCTCCGCCGGAATGGGCCCGGGCCTTTGGCCGGGTGTGGCAATCCCTGGGGCTGCCGGGGGAGCGGCCTTTGGACAGCGAGGAATTCCAAACCTGGAACAAACTGCAAGACACCCTGGGCACCCTGGCTGGGCTGGAAGTGGTGGCCCCCCGCTGGAACCTGAGGGAGGCCCTGGAGATGCTGGGGAGGATTCTGCAAGACACGCCCTTTCAGCCCCAGTCGGCCGATGCCCCGGTGGAAATGTTAGGCATGTTAGAGGCGGGGGGGCTGTCCTTCGATCACCTGTGGGTGGCGGGGCTGCACCATGCGGCCTGGCCCCCGCCCCCCCGGCCCAATCCCTACCTGCTGGGCACACCGGCCATCGCGGCGGGGGTGCCCCACGGCACGCCCGAACGAGAACTGGCTTTCGCTCAGCGTGAGTTGGACCGGCTGCTGGCTTCGGCCCCGGAAGTGGTGGTGAGTTACCCCCGCACCCAGGACCAAGAAGCGTTGTCTCCCAGCCCCTTGATTGCCCACCTGCCCGTGATGCTAGAAACAATGGTGCCAAAAACAATGGCCGCGGCGTGGAAAGGAGCCGGGGGGCTGTGGGCCCCCTGGCTGGGGGCCATGGCGGACCACCCGGCGGTGGAACCCCACCCCGCGGGAGAGGCCCCGCCCCTGGCCGAGGGTGACACGGTGGCGGGGGGCCAGGGGGTACTGGCCGACATGGCGGCCTGCCCCTTCCGGGCGTTTGTTCATCACCGGTTGGGGGTGTGGGCCGCCAGCCGCCCTGGCCCAGGGCTGACGCCCCTGGACCAGGGAAGTTTGCTCCATGGCACCCTGGAAGAAATTTGGAAAATCCTGGGCACCCAGGCCGCCCTGAAGACCCTGCCCACCCAGGCCCGGCGGGAACTGGCGGAGAGTTGCGCCCGGCGGGTGGTGGAACAAATGGCCCGCTGGAACCAAGCCCTGGAAAAACCCCTGGCCCAATCCCTGGAAATCAACCGGTTGGCGGGGCTGGCTGTGGAATGGCTGGCCCTGGAGGAACAACGAACGCCGTTCCGGGTGCAGGCCCTGGAGCAAAAAATGGAAAGCACCCTGGGGGGGCTGACCTTGAACCTGCGGGTGGACCGCAGCGATGAGGTGGAGGGTTTGGGGCGGGTGATGCTGGATTACAAATCGGGGAAGGCCAGCGCGGGGTCTTGGCTGCCCCCCCGGCCCGATGCCCCCCAGCTCCCCTTGTATTTGCTGGTGGAGCAGCAAGCGGGCACCCCTGTGGCGGGCATTGGTTTTGCCAACTTAAAGCCGGGAGAAATGGGCTGGTCTGGTTTGTACGATGCCATGACCAATGCCGATGGGAATACGGATGTTGTTCCCCCCGCCCCTGGATGGGACCCGGTACCATCTCCATCGAAAAAAGAGCAACCCTTTGCCCAAAGCTGGGGCCAGGCCCTGGGGGGGTGGCGGGCCGAATTGGAGCGGCTGGCTCAAGACTTTCGCCGGGGTCAAGCCCCGGTGGACCCCAAGAAGGGTTCCCATACCTGCCAATATTGCGGACTGGACCCTCTGTGCCGCAGACATTCGTTGGTTGAGATGGAAGCCGAGGAGGACCGAGACGAAGATGGGGAAGAGAATTCTGGCGAGGGATTGGAAGGGGAGGGGGCGAGATGAGCAAGCAGATGACGATCCAAAGTGCTGAAGACCTGTTGCGGGAAGACCAACAGGCCCGCCAGCGGGCCCTGGATACCACCCGCTCGTTTTTGGTGCGGGCCCCGGCGGGCTCGGGGAAAACCGCCCTGCTTACCCAGCGGATGCTGGCCCTGCTGGCGGGGCGCGGTTTGCCAGAGCCGCACAAGCCCAAGCGCCCCGAAGAAGTGACGGCCCTGACCTTCACCCGCAAGGCCGCGGAGGAGATGCGCCAGCGGCTGATGGGGGCCCTGGAGGACGCGGCCCAGCCGGAAGGGCCGCTGTCTCCCCACCAGGCCCTCACTCGGGAACTGGCCCGGGAGGTGAACGCCCGGGACCAACAATTGGGCTGGGGGCTGGCCCGCAATCCTCACCGGCTGCGGGCCCTGACCCTGGACGGCTTTGGGTTGGGGCTGGTGCGCCAAATGCCCCTGCTGGCCGGGCTGGGGGCCCCGCCGGGGCTGCTGGATGACCCCCAGCGGGAGGAAACCCTGGCCCAGGCCGCCGCCAAATCCTTGGAAGGGTTGGAGGAAGAAGGCCCGGAAGGGGCGGTGTTTACCCTGCTGACCCGGGGCAACAACCGGCAAGACACCCTGGCGGGCCACCTGGCCGAACTGCTGAAAAACCGAGACCAATGGCTGCGCCATTTGGAACGGCTGCACGGAGAATCAGGAAACAACGGGGAGACCTTCCGCCAGGAAATGGAAGAGAACTACCAACGGCTGGCCACCACCCAGTTGACCCGGCTGCAGGCCCTGGCCCAGGACGCCCTGGGGGAGGGAACGGGGGGTAGTAGAGAGGGGGAAAGAGAGGGGGAAGAGAGGGCGGGAGCCGAGGCCCTGTTTGCTTGCGCCCGCTTTGCCGCCAGCCATGTGGCCGAAACATCGCCCATCCACGGGCTGAGTCACCTCTTCGAATGGCCGGGGACGGACCCCCAAGAGGACGGACCGCTGTGGGCAGGGCTGCGAACCCTGCTGCTCACCGGGAAGGATACCGATGGAGATTGGCGGAAAAAAGGAGGGTTGAACAAGAATGTGGGCTTTCCGGCCAAAGACAAAAACCACCCCCAGTTTGCAGAAATGAAGGAGCGCATGGGGAGGGTGTTGGCCAACCTTTCCCAAGGGGAGGATGCAGAGTTGTTGGCCCAAAGTTTGTGTGACACGGACCTGCTGACCGGCCCCCTGACGGAGGATACCTGGCGGGGGCTGCGGGCCGCGGCTGAGTTGTTGAAAGCCGCCGCGGGTCATTTGAACCAAGCCATGGCCAGCCAAGGGGTCACCGACTTTAACGGCATGGCCATGGGGGCCCTGGAAGCCTTGGAGAAGCAAGCCCGCCAGCCCGTGGAAGGGAAGGGCGGAGAGATTCGCCACTTGCTGGTGGATGAATTTCAAGACACCTCTTTGTTGCAGGCCCGGCTGCTGGAAAGCTTGACTGCCCAATGGACCCCCGAAGACGGCCGCACCCTGTTTTTGGTGGGGGACCCCATGCAATCCATTTATCGGTTTCGCGAGGCCGAAGTGGGGTTGTTTTTAACGGCCTGGGAACGCCAACGGTTGGGTGTGGTGCCCCTGGAATGCCTGACCCTGCGGGTCAACTTCCGTTCGGGCGGGGGCATTGTGGATTGGGTGAACCGTTCTTTTCAGCGGGTGTTTCCTCTGGCCTCTCAACCCGAAACCGGTGCTGTGGCCTATGCCCCCTCCACCCCCCGGCCAGGTTCGGCCTTTGGCCCCGCGGTGTTCACCCATTGGTTTTGCTCCGAGAACAAAACCCAGAACCTTCAAGACGAAGGGGAAACCGCCGCCTGGCTGGCCATGGAGGCCGTGGCGGCGGTGGCCCGCCTGGGGAAGGAAGCTCCAGAAAACAAGGACGAGAAAGTAGCCTTGCTGGTGAACACCCGGGCCAAGGCCGTGGCGGTGCTGGCGGCCCTGCGGCGGCGGGGGCAGCCCTTTCAGGGGGTGGAGATGGAACCCCTGGGAGAGCGCCCGGCGGTGCAGGACCTGGCCGCCCTCACCCGGGCCCTGCTGCACCCGGCGGACCGGGTGGCCTGGTGGGCCCTGGCGCGGGGGCCCTGGTGCGCGCTCACCCTGGAGGGCATGGCCCGGCTGGCGGAGGGGGCCACGGAATGGGCGGAGGTCCAGGGCCGCCCACCCACCCCCTGGGAACTGTTTACTTCTCCTCAGGGCACCGCCCGCCTGGGGGAGAATGACCGGGCCCGGCTGGCGGCCTTCACCGGGCGGCTGGCCCCCTGGCTGGCCCGGCGGGAACGCCTGCCCCTGCGGCGAAGGGTGGAGGGGGCCTGGGCGGCTTTGGGGGGGGCTGCCTGCCACCAGCAGCCCGAACCGGAACGCCACTTAACGGAAGCCCTGGCTTTTTTAGATTTGCTGGATGATGAGGCTGGGATGGAACCGGAAGAGTTGGAGGCCAAACTGGCAACTTTGTATGTGCCTCCTTCTCCCCAGGACCTGGCTGCCCCCCTGGTGGTGATGACCATCCACAAAGCCAAGGGGCTGGAGTTCCACACGGTGATTGTTCCGGGGCTGGATGGAAAGCCCCGCGGCAATACCCAACGGCTGTTGGAATGGGCCGAGGTGCCCCTGCCGGATCTGCAAGAACCGGTGCTGGTGATGGCCCCCGCCCCCGAAACCGGAGGCGAAAATCTCCACGGGGGCATGATTCAGAAACTAAACCAGCGCCGGGAGGAAGAGGAACGCAAACGATTGGTGTACGTGGCATGTACCCGCCCCCGCCACACCTTGCATTTGTTGGGGAAGATCAAAGCCACGGCCCAGGGCGAACGGGGAGCCCCCACGGGGTTGTTGAAGGTGCTGGCCCCCGCCCTGGAGGACACGCTGGATACCCCGGCGGTGCTGCCGGTAGATCGGATGGAAAAGACACGGGAGAGCGAGCAGAAGGGGGAGCCAACGTTGGTCCGGCTGCCCCTGGGCTGGGCGCCCCCACCCCCGCCCGAGAGTTTGAGCCCCAGCATGTTGCCCCTGGCGGAAACAAGGGAAGAAGAGGGGGAAAAGGGAAAGAAAACGGAAGAGATCGTCACAGGGATACCGGAAGTGCCCCTGCCCTACGACTGGGCCGGGTTGGCCGCCCGCCACGTGGGCACGGTGGTGCACCGTGTGTTAGAGCAGATCGCCCGCCAGGGGGTGAACGGGTGGAGCGCTGAGCGGGTGAATGCCCGCAAGGAGTGGTTTGCCCATCAACTGCGGGGGCTGGGGGTGCCAGAACAAGACTTGGCCGCCGCGGCGGAACGGGTGCGAACGGCTCTGCTCAACACCCTGGCCGACCCCAGGGGGCAATGGGTGCTGGCCCCCCACCCCCAGGCCGCCTGCGAACTGGCCCTGGGAGGAATGGAGGAGGGAACCTTGTTGAAGCGGGTGCTGGACCGCACCTTTGTGGACGACCAGGGCACCCGCTGGATTGTGGATTACAAAAGCACCGCTCACAAAGGGGCCGACCCGGCGGCCTTTGCCCGGGAGCAAACCTTTCTTCGTCACCGGCCCCAGTTGGAGGGCTATGCCCGCTGGATGGCGGCCCTGGAGCCCGGACGGGCCATTCGGATGGGGGTGTACTTTCCCCTGCTGACCCAATGGGTGGAGTGGGGGCTGGGAGAATGACCGGGACGTTTTTTGCCACACCCCCCCAGAACCCGATACAATACGGAAGGCCCGAAACGGGCTGCCCTTGAAGCACGATTCAACTTTGCGGGTTTTTCCATGGATTATCTGATTGAAGTGACCGAGGAGGAACTGCGCCGGGAACGGGCCAAGGCCAGGGAACTGCGAGAAACCCAATGGTGGAAAAACAAACGGGGCTCCGGGCGGTGTCACTACTGCCGCAAGGTTTTTCCTCCCAAGGAATTGACCATGGACCATGTGGTGCCGTTGATTCGGGGGGGCAAAACAGTGAAGTCGAACGTGGTGCCCTGCTGCAAAGAATGCAATCAACGCAAGCGCCACATGCTCCCCCACGAATGGGGAGAGTACATGGACGACTTGGCCCGCCGGAGCCCATGAACTTCCCCCAGCACCAGGGCCCCAGGCGCGCGCGCTCTCGCAGAAGGGATTTTATTGCTCCTGGCCCGCGGGCGGGGGTTTTGCTGCTTGTGGGGTTATTGGTTGTGGGGGGCGCCCAAGGGTTGTGGGCCCCGGCGGTTCATGCCGAACAACCAGCATCCAAGCCATCCGGCGCACCGGCTTCAAACGAGATTTCACCGCAAAAACCATCCAGTTCTCCGTCGAATACCCCGCCTACTTCTGCCGCTAGGTTTTCAACTGGGGGGCCAAGCGCCCCCCATTATCGGCTGACGGTGACCCTGGACCCGGAGCGCCACACCATCACCGGCATTGCCCGGGTGAGCTTGGCCCCCCAGGACCCCCGCCCCCGAGACAGCTGGTGGTTTATGCTGCCCCCCAACCGCTTTACCGAGCCGGACGCTCGGGGAGTGTTGGAGGAAAACACTCCTCTGCCCTATCAATGGGAAAAAAAAGTCCGCCCCCTGGAAGACATCTACTATCCAGACGGATTTGACCGGGGAGAAATTCAGGTGTTGGCGGTGACCGATGCCCAGGGAACTCCCCTCACCTGGTCCCTGGAACCGAACCCGAATCTTCAGACGGGCTATGCCGTGGCGGGGGGGCTGTTGCGGGTGAATTTTCTCCCCGGCGCCCCCGGCGGAGAAGCGGTGATTTACTTTCGCACGGTGCTGCCCAAACGGCTGCAAGACGGCTGGACGGAGCAAGGGGTGTTTGCCCGGCAATGGCACCCGGTGCTGGCCCGCTGGCAAAACGGCCAATGGGCTTTCACGGACGGCCTGCCTTCTCCGGGGCGGTTTGAGGTGGACGTGTTTACCCTGGCGGAAGGCTGGCTGATCACCGCCCGCCGCGCTCCCCATTGGTTGTCTCCCAACACGCCTTTCCGCGACAACCAAGCCCTGTGGTCCGACGGGGCCTTTCCACTGGTGTTTTTGCCGGAACACCAGATTATCCAAGAAACCCACGACGGGGTGGAATATAGCATTTTGTTTTCTGGGGGAGACGCCGCCAAGGCCATGTTTGTGTTGGAACTGGCCCCCCACTTCGTGAATCACATGACCACCCGCCAAGGGCTGGCGCTGCCTGCGCCCTCGGTGACCCTGGTGGAGGTGGAGGGTCCCCCCGGGCAGTTCACCACCTGGGGGCAAACGGTGTTCATTCCCCAGGAGTGGTACAGGAACAGCCGCCTACTGGACCGCCTGCTGATGGGCAAGCTTACCGTGGCCATGGGGCACATGTGGTGGGGTGAAACCGTGTGGTCCGACCGGCTGCATTCGGCCTGGATTTCGGATGGGCTGGCCGGGTATTACTCTCTGGTATATTTTCAAGAATTATACGGGTGGGATGCCCCCGTGCAGACCGTGGGAGACTGGCTGGCCCCCCGTTACCGAGAGCATTACTTCGAAGTCCCTTCCCGTCGGTTGATTCTGCAAGGCAAAGACCTGCCCCTGGACTTGGACTGGACCAGGGAGACCTACCGTTTGCACGCCCGGGTGGTGACCCACGCCAAGGCGCCGTTGTTTTTCCGATCGTTGGGGGCGGTGATGGGTCCGCCCGCGCTGCAACATACCCTAAGAGATGTGTACGCGCGCCAAGCCATGGGCGAATTGGATGAAGAGGGATTGAAGCAAAGCCTGCGAACAGCATCTCCCTTGCCGCTGGAGGACTATTTTCACTCCTGGCTGGAAGGCACCCCCCGCTATGATTACGCCTTGAGTGATTGGCGGGAAGAATGGGGCGGGGAGGGTTACCTGCTGAAGGTGGAGGTGGAGAGGCTGGGTCCCAGCGTGATGCCGGTGGAAGTCAGGGTAGAGTCGGTGACTGGGCAGACCCAAACGCAAACCTGGAGCGGACGGGAAGAAAAAACCGAGCTGACCTTTGCCTTGACCCAGCCGGTTAGCCGCATTGCCCTGGACCCGGAAGAAAACATTTTGGAGTTGGACCGGAAGAACAACGATTCTCAAACCCACCTTAAAATTCGCCCCTTGTTCGATTGGTACAAAGACCGCGAGATCATGGTTTCGGTGTTTATGGAGGGCGATGGAAACCCAGTGGATGGAAACATTTACTGGTTGGGGTTGAACACCGTGTTGGACTCAGACAATACCATCCAAACGGTATTGGGCTACGGCCAAACCAGCCATCAGACCGGGTATAAAGTGGGGTGGCTGCGCAAACGGTTTTTTCATCCTGCCCTTGCCATGAGTCTCTCTGTAACCAAAACAGCCGGGAAAAAAGGAGAGAACATTGGATTCTCCTTTACGCCCAACTTGCCGGACGACCTGGGGTTGAAAACTACCCTGGGTTATACCCACGAAAAAGAAATTCAGGCCGCGGGGGGCAACAGCCAGCCCCTGCGGTCGAGCTTTCTATCTCTGGTTCAAGGATGGGATATGCGCTGGGTTTCTACCTATGTCAGCGTGATGGGCCAGCTGGATTATTCCTCCCCAGACTTGGACAGCGATTTTTCCTACCGGTCTCCCCAGCTCATATTGGAGGGAGGATGGCGCTGGAACGTGAATCATTTGTGGGTGCTGAAAGTCAGCCGCGCCTCGGCCGAGGGGTTGTTGCCGCCCCTCAGCCGCCATCCCCTGGGGGGGCCGGGGTATCTGGCGGGCTATCCCCGCAGCTTGGACCTTACCTTCTACGATACCGCTCTGTTGAGCGTGGATTACGAGTGGACGTTTTCTCATGAAGTGTGGGGCACGGGCGTTCAGTTTCGGAAGTGGGTGCTGGTGATGTCGGCTGGGGCCGGGGCCGGATGGAACACTGGGCAGAACCCGGCAGGGGTGCCCATCAAGAAAAACGCGGGCATTGGGTTGAATGTGGAGTTGTCGGTGATGAATCACCAAACATTCCCCCTGGACGTTCAGGTGGCCTGGCCCCTGGGGGACCCGGCCTATACCCAGGGCCGGTTGATTCTGCTGGGGGACTTATCTTTTTAGTTGGGGAATGGACTCGAACCCATGGGTGATGTCTCTATATCTTTTTAATCCAATATTCCAGACAGAATTTGGATCAGACGGTCCAGCTCGTTTTTGCTGACCAACCCCAGGGAAAAAGCCTGAATAAATTCCATGGCGGGGGGTTCTAAAACAGCGGCCGACAGGCACACCACTGGCAGATGGGTATAGTGGGGGTGATAGCGGATCATCTCTAGCACCTCAATGCCCGACCGGTCGGGCATCATGATGTCCAGCACCAGCGCGTCGGGCAGAGCGGTTTCCAATTGGATCATGGTTTCGGCGGCCCCCAGGGCCCCCCTTACTTGCCAGCCCCGCTGCTGAAACAAATCGGTGAGCATGGCCACCATGTCGGGGTTATCGTCCACCACCAGCACATCGGCAGAGCGCTTCCGGGTGGTATCGGGGGGCTGGGTCATAAGGCCTCGGTTAGTCTTTCCATTGAATGGCCAGGTCGGCCAGCAGGGCCACCCCCACGCCAGTGGCGCCCTCGTTTGGAACATGCCCCAGGCTTTTCACTCCCCAGGCGGTTCCCGCAATGTCGAGGTGCACCCAGGGGGTTTTCCCCACGAAGTGCTTAATGAACAGCCCGCCGGTGATGGTGCCCGCCCCATAGCCGCCAATGTTTTGAATGTCGGCCACTTTGCCTTTGATGGATTCTTCGTATTCCTCAAACGCGGGCAGGGGCCACACGGTGTCTCCGCTGGATTTTCCGGCCTGGACGACTTTTTTCTCCAGGGCGGGGTCGTTGGAGATCAGCCCGCTGGCATAATGGCCCAGGGCCACCACGCAGGCCCCGGTTAAGGTGGCCATGTCCACCACCGCGTCGGGTTTATAAGTGTCAATGCCCCAGGCCATGGCATCGCCCAAAATCAGGCGCCCTTCCGCGTCGGTGTTCATCACCTCCACGGTTTTGCCATTGTAGGCCCGCACCACATCGCCCGGTTTTTGGGCCAAGCCCCCCGGCAGGTTTTCACAGGCGGGCATGACTGCCACTACGTTCACCGGGGGCTTGGCTTGGCCAATCAATTCCATGGCCCCCAACACCCCCGCTGCCCCGCACATGTCAAACTTCATTTCGTCCATCTGGGCGCTGGGCTTGATGGAAATCCCGCCGGAGTCGAACGTGATGCCCTTGCCCACGAACATCAAGGTGGTTTTGGCTCCCCGGGGCCGGTGCTCCAGCACGATGAGTTGGGGGGGCTGACGGCTGCCTTTGGCCACCCCCAGCAGCATATGCATGCCCTTTTTCTGCATTTCTTTTTCGCCCAGCACGGTGCATTTCAGGCCCCGGCGCTTGGCCACGGCTTTGGCTTCGGCGGCCAACCGGGTGGGGGTGAGCACGTTGGAAGGGTGGTTTCCCAGGTCCCGGGTGAGGCAAATGGCCCGGGCCCGCTGCAGGCCCCATTCCACGCTGGCTTCTTTGGCCGCGCCGTGGGGGTCGAACAGGGTGATGGTTTTCAGGGAGTCTTTCTTCTCGTTTTTTTCCGGCTTTTTGGTTTGGTAGTCTTCAAAGGTATAAGCCCCCAGGGCCAGCCCTTCGGCCAGGGTTTCTCCCAGGTCTACGCCCTTGCTGCCAATGCCCCGGGCCAGCAGCACCCCGGCGGTGGGAATTTTCAGTCCGGCCAAGGTTTTTCCCACGGTTCCAGCCGCCCGGCGGAAGGTTTCCCGCTCGGCTTTGTCGGCGGCGCCCAGCCCCACCAGCAGCAGCCGCTGCACATCACCCGAGGGTGGAAGCAGCATGCAGGTCTGCCCCTTGCCGCCGGTAAATTCTTTCAGTTCCACCGCTCGACGGGCCAGGGGGGCCAGGGCGGGGCTCAGCCCCAGGGCCGGGTCGCCATCCTCAAAGGCAAACACCGCCAGGCAGCCCAGTTTGTCTCCATCCAGTCCCCGTTTGACCCATGTGATGTCCAGCGTGTTCATGCGCGCTTGCCTTTGAAAGATGGTTGGGGGGTGTTACTTTGCACCCCAGGTTATTTGGCCAGTTCGGCTGGCAGAGGAAATTCCACGTCTTCACGAATGCCCTCTAAGATATGTACAGCAGCCCCACTGGTCTTGGCCAGATGGGCCACCAGCTCGGCCACTACCTGTTCGGGGGCCGAGGCCCCGGCGGTAATGCCCAGGCGCTCTACCCCGGCAAGCCAAGCCGGGTTCAGTTCTCGCCACGATTCCACCAGGTGGGCGTCTACCCCCACCGAGCGGGCCACCTCTACCAACCGGTTGGAATTGGAGCTGTGGGCGGAGCCCACCACCAGCACCCGTTGGGTTTTGCCCGCTAGGTTTTTCACCGCCCCCTGGCGGTTTTGGGTGGCGTAGCAGATGTCATCTTTGCGGGGGGTCTGCAGGGCCGGAAAGCGCTGCTTTAAGCGGGCCAGGATGGGGGCGGTGTCGTCCACCGACAAAGTGGTTTGGGTCAGCACGGCCACCCGCTCTGGGTCTGGAATGGACACCGTATCGGCATCGGCCAGGGTTTCCACCACCAGGGTGCGGTGGGGGGCTTCTCCCAGGGTGCCCTGGACCTCTACATGGTTGCGGTGCCCGATAAGCAGGATGGTGCGTTCTTCCCGGTCGAACTTGCGGGCTTCCATGTGCACTTTGGTCACCAGGGGGCAGGTGGCGTCTAGCACCCGCAGGTCTTTGGCCTGGGCTTCCGCCCGCACCGCGGGAGACACCCCGTGGGCCGAGAACACCAACTGGGCACCCGCCGGAACGTTGGCCAGGTCTTCCACGAACACCGCCCCCAGGCCTTCCAGCCGTTCCACCACGTGGCGGTTGTGCACAATGGCGTGTTTCACATACACCGGGGCGCCGAATTTTTCCAGGGCACGCTCCACAATGGCAATGGCCCGGTCTACCCCGGCGCAGAAGCCGCGGGGGGTGGCCAGCCAAATTTCTTTCAGGTGTTCCATTGAATTCTCTTCCGTCAGAATGAAATCACTCCGCGTGATGGGGTCGGGGATTTTTGGCCAGCACGTCTTGAATCCATTCCGTCAGGTCGCCCTGCCCTTCCGGCAGAAAACCGGCGGCCCCGGCCTTTACGGCATCTACCCGTTGGGGGGTGCTGGGGTTTTCTCCCACAATCACCACTGGCAGCCCCCGGTTGGGGCCGGGCCGGGCGGTGGCGGCCAAAAAATCCAGGGCGGTCATGTCATCCAGCGTCCAGGGAATGAACACGGCGTCCATCAGCCGTTCGGCCAGCACCAGCAGGGCTTCACGGCCGGTTTCGGTTTCCTCCACCATTTGCACCCCGGCCCGGCGCAGGGCCAGGGCCGTGCGGCGGCGGGCCAGCATGTCCGGCCCCGCCACCAGGGCCCGGGGTTTTCCAGCGGTCATGCCTTTTGCTCCGGAACTGGCCAGGTGACCCGGATTTCCTCCCACGTTTTGATCATATCCTCCCGCAGGGTTTCCATGAAGGCCTTGGCTTCTGGGGCGGGCATGGGCTTGGGGTGGCGGGGGGGCATGATTTTCATCCGCACCACCCGGCGGCCCAGGGGGGCCGCCCGCCAAGCCGCCGGCTGGGTCAGCAGCCGGGTGCCGTCCAGCACCACGGGAACCAGGGGAATGTTGTGCTCTTCCGATACCCGCAGGCTTCCCCGCCGGAAGACCCCAAATTTTCCCTCCGGGTCCTTGGTGCGGGTGCCTTCGGGGAACACAATCAACCCCTGTTGGCGGAGAATCAGGTGGTCGGCCCAATCCTTCATCCGGTTGAGGGCTTTGCGGTTGTCTTCCCGGTCCAACGATACGCAGCCCAACCGCCGCATCCAAAAGGTGAGCACGGGGATGTAAAACAGCTGCTTCTTAGCCACGAAAGCCACCGGGCGGGGGAGAGTGACCAGCAGGGGAATGTCTAAATTCGACTGATGGTTGGCCATCAACAGAAAGGGGCCGCTGGTGGGCAGGTTTTCCAGGCCCAGAATTTCAATCCGGGTTCCCAAGTTGGCCATCAATTCTTTTCCCCACAGGTTAAAACGGTTTTCCAAGAACCGCCACACGGTCAGGTTCCCCCAGAACCATTCCATGGGGTACAAAAATGGGGCATAGAACACCATCAGGATAAAAATCTTCATGAACTGAAATCCCCCCAGCACGGTCATTTGTACGATGGTCCACATCATGCGGTATCCTGGCTTGCGCGGTGAAAGAGAAAAGGGTGTTGGGCCATTATTTCTTCCTTCAGTCTACATCATCTACGCCCCACGAGTCTGAATGCCGATAGGTTTTCCAGGCCACGGGCAGCAGGGCCATGGCCCCCAGGGCCATGAACAACACCAGCAGCCGGGGGGTGAAAATATCCTCTGGGCGGCTGACCCGGCCCAACTCTTGCCCCGCCGTGACCAGCACCCAGGTGATGGGCAGCATGCCCACCATGGTTCCAACCATGAATACCCGGTATGGCAAGGGGGTGACCCCCATGGTCAGGTTCACCAGAAAAAACGGAACCACCGACACCATGCGAAGAAACAACAGAAACGACAACCCATGGCGAGACACCTGAAGGTTCACTTTGTCCAGGCGGGTTCCCATCCGCCGGGCCACCCACCCCCCAAATAAATACCGCGCGGAAAAAAAACCCAACGAGGCCCCGCCGGTGGCGGCCAGCACGCACAACACCAACCCCCAAACCCACCCAAACAAAATTCCCGCCAGCATGGTCATGCCTGCCGCCAGCGGGGGGGGCAGGGCACAGGCCAGGGCGTACAACGAGAAAAATACCAGGCTAAACCCCCAGGGTTGGCGGTGATAGAGGTTGATGAGGCGCTCTTTTTGGGCCTCTAGGGCCTGATGGGTGACCAGGGCGGGAAGATCCAGCCCGTACACCAGCAAAATTCCAGCGGCAATGGCCAGAGCCGCCACCACCCGGAGCAGGGGAACCCGGGCGCGGTCGGGGGAAAGATGGCGTGGGGCAGAGGTCATGAGCCGGTGGTGGGGGTTTTTCCGGGAGTAGCCCGGCCCAACTTGATTTTCAGGTGCAGCACACCGTGTTCCAAGCGCTGTTCCATTCCCCGTAACAAGGTGCCTTCCGGCAGGGTAAACTGGCTGGCAAAAGGGCCAAAAGCCCGGTTACGTTCCTTTCCTTCGGGGTTTTGGATCTGAATGGGAACGGGTTTGTGACCTTCCACGGAGACCATCCGCCCCCCGGGGGAGGTGACCTGGATGGAGGAGGCCGGAACCCCTGGAACTTCCAAATCAATATACAGATATCGCCCCAACCGGTACAGATCGAAGGTGGGAGACCAGCCTTTTTCCCGCCCTTCCCGGCGTTCCAGATGGCGGCCCTTCTCGGCCAACTGCTGGATGGCGTCATCCAGGTGGACTGCCTTTTGCATTATTTGGGATACATCGTCTGGCAAGTTACCAGCCAGATCGTGCTCAGACAGGGTGTTGGGCGTTGGAGGGGGGGTTGCTCTGGGCATGGGCGGCCCTGCCGTGAAAGAAACTGGAGCGGTGAAAATTGGTCTTCCTTAGAGAAACCAATTACTTGCAAAGTCTGGTGAAAACGCATCTTTGGCAAAACGGGTCAAAAGGCCCAACATGCAGTAAAATATCAATAGAACCATTGAAATTTGAACGTATCGAGAATATCTAACGTAAACCATTGTATTCAAAACCATCGTTTGTTTCAACGATCCCTTTGTTTACACAGCCTACGTGAACCCGCTTATGTTTGCAAAAAAAACCATCTCTGTGTTGATGTCTTTCGCCCTGATCACCGCCATGATGGCGCCGCCGCTGTTGGCCCAAGAGGAAGACTTCTATGATTCGGATTCTCTGACCGAGGATGCCGATGGCGGGGATTACTCTTTTGAGCCCGCCGCCCAGGACCCCATGGGTGAGGGTTCCGAAGGGGGAGCTTACTCCGAAGAACTTCCCATGATGGCTCCCGATGAATTCGGCGATTCCACCGCTCCGCGGAAAAAATTCCGGCTGAAAATGGGGGCGGAACGAGATTTGGTTCCCCTGAACGCCGCCTGGGGGGCGGCCACGGGCCTGCTGCTGGGCAGCTGGCTGGCTTTGATTTCCAACAGCGACAGCCGAACGACCCAGCGGTCGGTGGGGCTGGGCATTGTGTTGGGGTCGGCCATGGGGGTTGCCGTGGGAATGCGCTCCATCATCCGACCGGACATTCAACCGGGAACCGCCATGGAAGATGAAGACAGTTCGGAAAATTCGTTTACCCCGCGGTTGGCCTTGGGAGACAACCAAGTGTCTGTGGGGGTGGGGTTCCAGTTTTAGTCATGGTTTTCAATCCAAGCGAGACCTTTGATTCATTAATTTCCCCCTTCCCCCTTCCTCCAGGGAAGGGGGTTGATTTTAGGGGGAGGTTTCACCCCCCACTCCCCCCTTTCACGGCAAAAACCCTGGGGATGCAGAGGTTTTGGAGTTTTAAATCTGAGCTGGTTACTTTTTATTTAGGAATAAATATTTAGGGTAAAACAACAAAGCCCCCTTCGCTTGACTGCGAAGGGGGCTTTGTTGTTTAGGGGGTATAAGGGGGGCAGGCGCCTAGTTGGACAGCTCCTGACCCTCTTCTTCCGTCAGGGCATAGCCCACGTTGCGGTATTTGATGAACCCGGTTCCGCAGGGGATCAACCGCCCCAGGATCACGTTTTCCTTCAAACCATGGAAGGTATCGATCCGGGCGTTGATGGAGGCTTCGGTCAGCACCTTGGTGGTTTCTTGGAACGAGGCCGCCGAAATAAAGCTTTCGGTGGACAACGCTGCCTTGGTGATGCCTTGCAGCATGGGCCTGGCCGAAGGCGGGCGCAGACCTTTTTCCATCATTTCCCTGTTTTTCGCTTCAAACACCGCCCTGGATACCTGCTCGTTGATCAAGAAGGTGGTGTCGCCTGGGTCGGAGATGCGAAGTTGTTTCATCATCTGGCGAACGATGATTTCGATGTGCTTGTCGTTGATGGACACCCCTTGCAGGCGGTAGACCTCTTGCACTTCATCCACCAGATATTTTTGCAGCTGTTGGGGCCCCAGCACCGCCAGAATGTCGTGGGGGTTGGCCGGGCCGTCCACAATGGGTTCACCCGCCCGCACGTGGTCGTTCTCGTGGACAATAATATGTTTGCCCCGGGGGATGAGGTATTCCTTCGACTCACCCATGTCGGGGGTGACCACCACCCGCTGCTTGCGCTTGACGTCTTTGCCGAAGGACACCACCCCGTCAATTTCAGAAATGATGGCCGGTTCTTTGGGCACACGGGCCTCGAACAATTCGGCCACCCGGGGAAGACCCCCGGTGATGTCTTTGTTCTTGGCGGTTTCCCGTGGAATCCGGGCCAGGATGTCTCCGGCGTGAATTTCGGCGCCGTCTTCCACCATTAGCTCGGCCCTGGCCGGCAGGAAGAAGCGAGATTGCTGGTTGGTTTCCGGGTTTTTGATCACCCGGCCATGGCTGTCTCGGATGGAAATTTCCGGGCGCCGATCGGAATCGGTGTGCTCCAGAATCACCCTGCGGGACAAGCCGGTTTCGGCGTCCATCTGCTCGCGCATGGTCAAGCCGTCCAAAATATCGGAGAACCGGGCCACCCCAGACACGTCGGACAAAATGGGCACGGCGAAAGGGTCCCATTCGGCGATTTCTTGGCCCTGTTTCACCAGGTCGCCGTCGGCCACCCGCAAAATAGAGCCCACCGGCAGGGTACGCAGTTCCAGCTCGCGGCCGGTTTTGGGGTCCACCACTTTGGCTTCGGCCTTGCGGTTCATGATGGTGGCCAGTCCCTCGCGGTTGTTCACCATGCGGATGCCGGTGAATTTTACCTGGCCAGAGAACTTGGCTTCCCATTTCGATACCTGCACCCGCTGGTTGGCGGCCCCCCCGATGTGGAAGGTACGCATGGTGAGCTGGGTTCCAGGCTCGCCGATGGACTGGGCGGCAATGACCCCCACCGCTTCGCCAATGGACACCAAGCGGCCCCGGGCCAAGTCGCGCCCGTAGCACAGGGCGCACACCCCGTGTTCCAGCTCGCAAGTCAGCACCGAGCGGATCAACACGCTTTCAATTCCGGTGTCTTCAATCAGGGCCACTTTGTCTTCGTCAATTTCCTCTCCCGCTTTCACCAGCACTTCGTTGCGGTAGGGGTCGATGATGTCTTCCAGCACCACCCGGCCCAGCACCCGGTCGCCCAGGGTTTCAATGATTTCGCCAGCTTCAACCAGGGCGTGGAGTTCGATGCCGTTGTGGGTTCCGCAGTCGTGGGTCACAATCACGCCGTCTTGGGCCACGTCCACCAGCCGCCGGGTCAGGTAACCAGAGTTGGCGGTTTTCAGGGCGGTGTCGGCCAAGCCTTTGCGGGCGCCGTGGGTGGAAATAAAGTATTGCTGCACGCTTAAGCCTTCGCGGAAGTTGGCGGTGATGGGCGCCTCCATGATCTCGCCGGAGGGTTTGGCCATCAGCCCGCGCATTCCGGCCAACTGCTTCATTTGCTGGGTAGAACCCCGGGCGCCGGAGTCCACCATCACGAAGATGGAGTTGATCCGCCCGTCGGTGTCGGGACCCTGGGCCAGGTTGGCCAGCATTTCCTCGGCCACACGGTCGGTGAGGCGGGCCCAAATGTCGATCACCTTGTTGTAGCGTTCCCCTTCGGTAATCAAGCCGTCTACGTATTGCTGGCGCACTTCAATCACTTCTTCCTCGGCCTGGGCCAGCAGTTCGGCTTTTTTCTCGGGGATGGTCATATCGTTGATGGAAATGGAGAACCCAGCCCGGGTGGCATGGTGAAAGCCCAACCGCTTCAGTTCGTCCAGCATGGCCACGGTGGCCCGGTTTCCGGCCAACCGGTAAGACAGGTCCACCAGGGCGCCCAGTTCTTTCTTCTTCATCAGGCGGTTCACCTGAGTAAAGGGCACGGCCTTGGGCACCGAGTCATAAAGCAGAACCCGCCCGGCGGTGGTGTCGGTCAACTGGCCGTTCACCGGGAACTTGATGCGGGCGTGGAGCCCCACCCGGCCATGTTCAAAGGCCTGGCGCACGTCATCCACCGATAAAAAGGTTTTGCCCTCGCCCTTGGCGCCAGCCAGCTCTTTGGTCATCCAGTAAATCCCCAGCACCATGTCTTGGGTGGGGGTCATGATGGGCTTGCCGTTGGCTGGAGACAGAATGTTGTTGGTGGCCATCATCAAAATTTTGGCTTCCAGCTGGGCTTCCACGCTGAGGGGAACGTGCACGGCCATCTGGTCGCCGTCGAAGTCGGCGTTGAAGGCGGTACACACCAGGGGGTGCAGTTTAATGGCTTTGCCTTCCACCAGGATGGGTTCGAAGGCCTGAATGCCCAGGCGGTGCAGGGTGGGGGCCCGGTTCAGCATCACCGGGTGGTCCACAATCACCTCGTCCAGCACTTCCCACACTTCCGGTCGGCCTTCTTCCACCATTTTTTTGGCCACCTTGATGGTGGGCACGTCGTAATACTTCATCAGCAGGTGAAAGATAAACGGCTTGAACAACTCCAGGGCCATCAGTTTGGGCAGGCCGCACTGGTGCAGTTTCAGTTCGGGGCCCACCACAATCACGGTCCGGCCGGAGTAGTCGACACGTTTGCCCAGCAGGTTTTGGCGGAAGCGGCCCTGCTTGCCCTTCAGCATGTCCGACAGAGACTTCAGCGGGCGCTTGTTGTTGCCCATGATGGGCCTGCCGCGGCGGCCGTTGTCGAACAGGGCATCTACCGCTTCTTGCAGCATCCGTTTTTCGTTGCGCACGATCAGGTCGGGGGCCCGCAGTTCAATCAGCCGTTTGAGGCGGTTGTTGCGGTGAATCACCCGGCGGTACAGGTCGTTCAGGTCGCTGGTGGCAAAGCGGCCGCCCTCCAGGGGCACCAAAGGCCGCAGTTCTGGCGACAGCACGGGAATCACTTCCAAAATCATGGAGGCGGGGTGGTTGCCCGATTTGCGGAAGGATTCCACAATCTTCAGCCGCTTCACGACTTTTTTACGCTTGGCTTCCGAGGTGGCTTCGCGCATTTCGATGTACAGCTGCTCCGACAGGGCCGACAGGTCCATTTCGTTCAGCAGTTCGCGAATGGCTTCGGCCCCCATGCCTACCCTCAGGTCGGGGAATTCGTCGCGGATTTCTCGGTAGTTGTCTTCTTCCAGCAGTTCCTTTTGGCCCAGGTTGGAGGAACCGGGGTCCAGCACCACGTAGGCGTCGAAGTACAAAATCCGCTCCAGGTCCCGCAGGGTCATGTCCAGCAGGTTGCCGATGCGGCTGGGCACCCCTTTCAGGAACCACACGTGAGACACCGGGCAGGCCAGCTTGATGTGGCCCAGCCGCTCGCGGCGCACCTTGGACTGAATGACCTCTACCCCGCACTTTTCGCAGGTGATGCCGCGGTGCTTCATGCGCTTGTACTTGCCGCAGTTACACTCGTAGTCGTGGATGGGCCCGAAGATTTTGGAGCAGAACAAGCCGTCGCGCTCGGGCTTGAAGGTGCGGTAGTTGATGGTTTCCGAGGTTTTGACCTCGCCATGGGACCAGGCGAGGATGTCTTCCGCGCTGGCGATGCGGATCAACACCGCTTTGTATTCCGAGGGCTGGATGGGTTTTTCCATCAGCGGGTTCAGGGCCTTCAGGGGGGCTTCCCCCATGGCTTGGGCGAGATTGGGATTTTCCTGGCTGCTCATCGGTGTGGCGTCCTTGAAAGGGGCGGGGTGACCGCCCGGATGAAATCGTCCATCGCTCGTCAATCAATCTGTTTGGTGAATCCGTTTTGCAAATATGTTCTGTACATCTGTTCTTTTTACCTGCCTGTAAATTCCGCCTGTTTACTTTTTTCTGTTTTGCTTTCCGTGACGATCTCGTGTTTCGTTTACCGCAGAAAGGCAAAGGCGGACTTCATTTTGCCCCCAGTGACGGGGGATACATCAACCAGCATTTCTTTCCGCCAACGCGGCTGGTTTTTCCTTGGCTGTATCCCGATGCCCTTCCCCTCCCCGATTATCCATTGGCAAATTTTTGATCAAAACCACCGGTGATTCCATAGGGCCCAAATTCGGGATTTACCGGCAGAGATCACCGGCTTCCTGTTCAAGTCAAATCCCAGGAGGACGGTTCCGACTATTCAGCCTGGGGGGGCAATTCTTTCAGTAGCCGCACGTCGAGGCACAAGCTTTTCAGCTCGTTGGTCAGCACCTTGAAGGCTTCGGGGATGCCCGATTCCAACACGTAGTTGCCCTTCACGATGGCCTCGTAAATGCGGTTCCGGCCCATGATGTCGTCGGACTTCACGGTGAGCAGTTCTTGCAGGGTATAGCTGGAACCGTAGGCCTGCAGGGCCCAAACCTCCATTTCCCCGAAGCGCTGCCCGCCGAACTGGGCCTTGCCGCCCAGGGGCTGCTGGGTAACCAGCGAATAGGGCCCAATGGAGCGGGCGTGGATTTTGTCGTCGACCAAGTGGTGCAGTTTCAGCATGTAAATATAGCCCACGGTGACCTTCTGCTCGAAGGAGTCTCCGGTCAGGCCGTCATACAGGGTCACCTGGCCGTCTTCCGGCAGGCCCGCCAGCCGGAACAGGCGGTGCACGTCGTCTTCCCGGGCGCCGTCGAACACGGGCGTGGCCAGGGTAAACCCGGTGATGTAGCGCTGGGCAAAGGTCATCATCTGGTGGTCGTCCAGCGAATCCAGGTATTCGCTCACCATCTTCGAATCGTAAATATTTTTAATGAAGTCGCGAATTTTGTTCACCGGGTGGTTGCGGGCGATCATGTCGTCCAGCTGGCTGCCCAGGGCTTTGGCGGCCCAACCCAGGTGGGTTTCCAGCACCTGGCCCACGTTCATGCGGCTGGGCACCCCCAGGGGGTTCAGCACGATGTCCAGGGGGCGGCCGTCTTTCATGTAGGGCATGTTTTCCACCGGCTCGATGCGAGACACCACGCCCTTGTTGCCGTGGCGGCCGGCCATTTTGTCGCCCACGGAAAGCTTGCGCTTGATGGCGATGTACACCTTGACCATCCGGATGACCCCAGGGGGCAGTTCATCGCCGCGCATCAGTTTGTCGCAGCGGTCCTGGTAAATCGACTCCAGCAGGTCCATCTGGGTCAGGGCGTTGTTGATGATCTGGGTGATTTTGGGGTTAATCTTCTCGTCACCCACGGTCACGTCTTTCCAGCTTTTGTTGGGGATGTCTTCCAGCATGGCCGCGGTGATTTTGGCGCCAGCCTTGAACAACACCTCGTTCGAGTCGGGGCGCACCACGTCGTAGAGCAACTTGTTGCCCACCAGAATGTCGCGCACGATTTTGATCAGGTTGCTGCGAACGATACGGATTTCGTCGTTGTAGTCTTTTTCGTAGCGCGCCAACAGTTCTTCTTCGATTTGGCGGGTACGGGCGTCTTTTTCAACCCCTTTGCGGTTGAAGATCACCACGTTGGTCACCACGCCTTCAATGCCTTGAGACACCCGCAGGGAGGTATCGCGGACGTCTCCGGCTTTCTCGCCGAAAATGGCCCGCAGCAGTTTTTCTTCGGGGTTCAGCTGGGTTTCACCCTTGGGGGTCACCTTACCCACCAGCACGTCGCCCGGCTTTACGTAAGTGCCGATGCGGACGATGCCGGAGTCGTCCAGGTTGCGCAGGGCTTCTTCGCTAACGTTGGGGATGTCGCGGGTGATGTCTTCTTTGCCCAGCTTGGTGTCGCGGGCCACCACTTCAAATTCTTCGATGTGGATGGAAGTGAACAGGTCCTCCCGCACCACCCGCTCGGAAATCAGGATGGAGTCTTCGAAGTTGTAGCCATTCCAGGGCATGAAGGCCACCAGCAGGTTTTGGCCCAGGGCCAACTCGCCTTGGTCGCAGGAGGGGCCGTCGGCGATGATGTCGCCCTTTTCCACCCGCTGGCCCAGGTTCACGATGGGCCGCTGGTTGATGCAGGTATTCTGGTTCGAGCGGCGGTACTTGGCCAGGTGGTAGATATCCACGTTGGCTGGCACCACCACTTCATCGGAAGACAAGTCCACGTCGGCCTGGATGACCACCCGGCCTGAATCAATGCGGTCCACCACGCCAGAGCGCTTGGAGGCCACCAGGGCGCCGGAGTCTTTGGCAATCCGGGCTTCCATGCCGGTGCCCACCAGGGGGGCCTGGGGGCGGATCAGCGGCACGGCTTGGCGCTGCATGTTCGATCCCATCAGGGCGCGGTTGGCGTCGTCGTGCTCCAGGAAGGGAATGAGCGACGCGGCGGCGGACACGATTTGCTTGGGCGAGACGTCCATGAACTCAATCTCGGCCCGGTTCATCATGGTGAACTCGCCGTGATGGCGGGAGGACACCAATTCGTTGGTTAAGTGGCCCTTGGCGTCGAAGGGGGCGTTGGCCTGGGCAATTTTGAACAGGTCTTCCTCGATGGCCGACAAAAACCGGATTTCATCGCTCACGTTGCCGTCCGCCACCTTGCGGTAGGGAGATTCGATAAATCCAAAGTCGTTGATGCGGGCATAGGTGGCCAGAGAGGCGATCAGGCCGATGTTCGGGCCTTCCGGGGTTTCCACCGGGCAAATGCGGCCGTAATGGGAAGAGTGCACGTCGCGCACGTCGAAGCCCGCCCGCTCCCGGGTTAAGCCGCCTGGCCCCAGGGCGCTGAGGCGCCGCTTGTGGGTGACTTCCGACAGGGGGTTGGTTTGGTCCATGAACTGCGACAACTGGGAAGACCCGAAGAACTCGTTGATGACCGCCGCCACCGGCTTGGCGTTCACGATGTCGTGCAGCATCATGGATTCGGTTTCTTGCAGGCTCATGCGTTCTTTCACGGCCCGCTCCATGCGCACCAGCCCAATGCGGAACTGGTTTTCCAGCAGCTCGCCCACCCCGCGAATGCGGCGGTTGCCCAGGTGGTCAATGTCGTCCACAAAGCCGTCTACCCCTTCTTTCAGGGTCAGCAGATAGCCCACCGTGCGCAGAATGTCTTCTTTGGTCAGCACGGTGTTTTCCAGGGGTTCTTCCAGCCCCAGCTTCTTGTTGATTTTCAGGCGGCCCACTTTCGACAGGCTGTAACGGTCCTCGTTGAAGAACATGTTGAACAGCAGCAGCTTGGCGGTTTCCAGGGTGGGGGGGTCGCCCGGCTTCAATTTTTTGTAAAACTCAATCAGCGCTTCCGAGGTGGTGCGGGTGGTGTCCAGGGCCAGGGTTTCCCGCAGGGAATGGCCGATGGTGGAGTCGCCGATGTACATCAGGTCAATGGTTTCTTTGCCCGCTTTCAATACCTGCTCCAGCCCGTCGGGGGTTACGGGGGTGTTGGCGGGAATAAGCACGTCGCCGTTCGGGGCGGTAATGGCCCGGATGGGGTAGCGCCCCAGGATGTCATCGGTGGTGATGGGAATGTGGGTCAGGCCCGCCTGCTGAATTTTGCGCAGGGCCAGCCGGGTGATCTTGCGCTCGGCGTGGACCAACACCTCTTTCGAGGCCGGATCCACGATGTCGTTCTGGGCCCGCTGATTGATGGTGACGTCGGGGTGCACCAGTTTGCGGAAGGTGCGCTCGGCCGGGTCTTTGTTCAAAGCACCGGTCAGGTCAATGGTTTCGCCCTTGTAGTAACGGCCCAGAATGTCTTCTTCGCTTAAGCCCAGGGCCCGCAAAAACACCGTGGCGTGGAATTTCCGTTTGCGGTCAATCCGCACGAACAGCAGGTCTTTGGTGTCAAACTCCAGGTCAATCCACGAACCCCGCTGGGGAATGATCCGGGCGGAATAAATGTGCTTGCCGGTGGTGGTCAGCCGAGAGCGGTCGAAGAACACCCCGGGGCTTTTGTGCATCTGGCTGACGATGACCCGCTCGGTTCCGTTGATGATGAAGGAACCGGTTTCGGTCATTAGGGGCAGTTCGCCCAAGTAGATGTCTTGCTCTTTAATATCGTGAATGTGCTTGGCATCGCCCTCGCCCTCTTTTTCCCACACGATCAACCGCAGAGAGACCCGCAGGGGGGCGGAGTAGGTCACCCCCCGGATGCGGCACTCGTCGACCGTGTATTGGGGGTCGCCCAGCCGGTAGTGCACATACTCCAGGGTAGAAGAGCCGGAAAAATCGGAAATGGGGAAAATCGAGCGAAACACCGCCTCCAACCCCTCGTTTTTGCGCTGGTCGGGGGGCAATTCTTTCTGCAAGAAGCGGTCATAGCTGTCGACCTGGATTTCCAGCAGGTTGGGGGGGTCTACCGGGGTTTGAATCTTACCGAAGGAGTGGCGGAACCGGGAGTTGGTGAGCGTGCTCTTCTGCATGGATCTCTTTCGGGCTGGCGGTGGCCCGGCGGCGGGCCGGGTGTCAGAAAAAAGAAAACTCCCGCGCCCGGAATGCTCCGGGCCGGGAGGGGGGTTACCCCAAAACGGTCCTGTTTTGAATCCTGTGGGCCCCTGCGTTGCGCAATGCCGGACCTCTTAGATTACGGGGACTGAAAGCTTCAAACCGAACATCAAACCGAAATTTAAGTACAGTTCAAGTGCAAATTGATTACAGATTAGTCAGCAGCAATCAAAGATCAGATTGGATACGGGAATTCATCCCCCCGAGGAATCCCCAGGAAATCCGGGCCGCGCCGGAACGTATTTTCTGCAATATTCCAGTTAACCAGAAAATCCCCAGAACGCAAGGATTATTTTTAGGGTTTTTTGAAGCCGGGCGAGAATTCGTCAGAATTTGGTGTTATCCGACGTTTTTTGCTAGTTTTAGCGAAAGGGGGATACATATTACCCCAAAATAATAATAGGAGAGCCCGATGAAAACCAAGATCATGCGATGGCCAGTGTTGGGTGTGGCGTTCGGAATAGGTCTGCTGATGGCCTGGGAGCCCCACCCCGCTGTGGCCATGGGGGAAGGGGAGGCCTTAGGAGGGCTGATTGAACTATCGTTTGATTTGTCCTCGACCACGACTGAAATCATGCTATGGAAAGACAAACAGGATGAAGAAAAAGAAAGGGATGAGAAAAAGAAGGGGGCGGAAACCCCCTCCGCCACCCAGCGGGAATACTTGAGACGAGAGGGAGAAAATCTGGCTCAGGAAGCCGCCCAGGGGGGCGGAGAGCGCTTGGTGGTGGTGGCCGAATGGATGGGCTGCCCGGCAAAAATTCACCCGGCGTTTTTCCGGGCAATACAGGCCAAGCAGCCGGGTCTGTTCTTTTCCGGCGCCAACCCAGACGCCACCTGGGCGGGCATTCGTGAAACCGTGCGCCAAACCCCGGAACTGGCTGCCCGGTGCCAGGCGCCTTGAGTTGGAAGCGTATTGTGGATGAATTGGCTGTAAGGTTTACTTAGGGGGCTTGCCGGGGGGGAGGGAAACAGCGTAGGTTTTTCTGGAACCCCTGTTTTTTTCCACTTCCTATCGTTTCTCCATCTTCCGGCCAAGATTCCATGCAGGTCCATTCCTTCCGTCCTGTGTTCTTCCCCCGTCCGGCGGTGCTGACCCTGGGGAATTTCGACGGCATGCATCTGGGCCACCAAGCCTTGGCCCGGCGGGTGGCAGAGGAAGCCCATCGTCTGGGGGGGGTGTCTACCCTGGTGACCTTTCACCCCCACCCCCAAAACGTGCTGGGGGCCCACCCGGAGCCCCAGATTACCCCCCTGGCCATGCGGTTGAGTTTGCTGGGGCCCTTGGGGCTGGACCGGGCGGTGGTGATTGGCTTCAGCCGCGACATGGCCCGGCTGACCCCCGCCGAGTTTATCGAGGAATATCTGCTGAAGCGCTTTCCTTTGGTGAAGCTGATCGTGGGGTACGACTTTGCCTTTGGGGCTGGGCGTCAGGGCACCCACTTTCGCCTGGAAGAGTTGGGCCGCCGCCATGGATTTGAGGTGGAGGTTTTCCCCGAAGTGCGGGTGGAGGGAGAAGTGGTGAAATCCACCGCCATCCGCAAGTTGTTGGAGGCCTGTCGCTTTCACGAGGCGGCCCGGCTGTTGGGCCGTCCGTTTTCCCTGGCGGCACCGGTGGCGCGGGGCGATGGCCGGGGCAGTCAGCTGGGCTTTCCCACTCTGAATCAGCCCCTGGAAGAACCCCTGCCCCTGCAAAAGGGGGTGTACGTAACCACGGTGCGGCTGGCGGGGCAGACCTATCCCGCCGTGAGCAACTATGGCCGCCGCCCCACCGTGGGGGGGCACCAACTGGTGATGGAATCTCACCTGCTGGATTTTGACCGAAAGGTGTACGGGGCCATGGCGGAAGTTACCCCCCACACCATGCTGCGAAGCGAGCAGGCCTTCCCCTCGTTGCAGGCCCTGGCCCAGCAAATTGACCAGGACCGGCTCCAAGCCCGTGCTTGGCACCAGGCCCAAAGCCGCTGATCCATGATAGATAACGGGCGGATTGTGTTTCAGGGGATGCCCAACCATTGAGACGCCCCAAGACCCCCAGCGCCTCCTATTTTGTTCCCTAGATCAACCCTCGTTCTTGGGGGGGGCGCTGTCCAGTGGAGCAAAGCTCAGCCTTTTGCGCCAGTGGGTTGATTTTATTGGGCGAACCCCCACGCCATATTTTTCATAAGAAAAGTCCTGCCTTATGTGCCTGATGAAGTAGAATTCGCCCCCCTGATTCTCCCATTCATTTCTTAATGTCTTGCTTTTTAACGCCCATTATAATATTGCAATGGTTAGCGGGGGTGGCTTTTTCCCCCGCAAGAAAGACCTGGCTTAAATAAGGGCCGGTATTTCAATTCAATCTCTAGGAGATCATCATGATGAAAAAGATGGCTGTTATTTCCATGGTGTTTGGCTTGGCTTTGGCCGGCAACGCCATGGCCACTGCCGACGGCGCCGGTTGCGGTGTGGGTCAGCAACTTTTCAAAGGTAAAACCGGATTGGTCAACCATGTGTTGGCCTTCTCTGTCAACGGAACCTTTTCTGGCACTTCTTCCATTACCTCTGGCACCTCTGGCTGCCATGCCAACGACTCCACCCTGATGCGCGAAAAAGAGCAGCGCGAGTTCATTTCCCTGAACCAGGACAACCTGTCTTTGGATATGGCCCAAGGCCGCGGTGAGTATCTCTCCACGCTGACTGGCCTGATGGGCTGCTCGGTGGAAGCCCAAGGCGACTTCGCCCGGATGACCCAGTCCAAGTACGCTGAATTGGCTGGTTCTTCCGACATGCTGAACGCCATCAAAAGCGAACTGGCTGCCGATCCTAAACTGGCCAAAGCTTGCAGCCGGATTTCCTAATCATTTTCCGGGCCGGAGGACGTTCCCCCGGACGGTTTAAACATCCAGATTCATCATGGAGAATACAATGAAAAAACTCATCGGATTGGTGATTGCCCTGGGGCTGTTTGCCCCCATGGCCATGGCCGACAACGGCGGTGCTGCCTGCGGTATTGGTGCCACCCTGTTGCGGGGCAAAAGCGGCGTGGGCCCCCACCTGTCGGCAACCTTTACGGACAGCTTTGTGGAGTACGGTAACTTGCTGTCTTTGACCACCGGAAACTTTAAGCCTGGGTTCTTGGGCTGCGACCCCAAAAACTCCGTGATCCAACGGGATATGGAGCGCCGGGACTTCGCCAAAGCCAACCAAGAAAACCTCTCCCGCGACATGGCCGCTGGACAGGGCGAATACCTGAGCACTTTCTCCGGCATGATGGGCTGCTCTCCTGAAGCCCAAGCTCAGTTTGCCCGGGTGATGCAGGCCAAATACAGCAAAATTTCCGCCAACGCCGACATGGTGGAAGCGGTGAAACTGGAAATGGCCGCCGATCCTCGGTTGGCTTCCGCTTGCAGCCTGTCTTAATTTGTCTTTTTTTGGCTGAAACGAACCGCCCTTCACGCAAGTGGAGGGCGGTTTTTTTATGGGGTTTTATTTCCCGGTGAATACCCGGTAAGATTTTTGGGTTACGTCTTTTTTGGCGTTCGGTTTTTCCTCCAATCATTCGGCTACGGCTGTCTGCCCAATCAACTTTCTTCATTTCCCTATGCGCAAAATTTATTTACTTCCTTTGTTCTTGATGGCCTGGGGGTTGGCGGCCCTTCCGGCGCTGGCCCAGCAATCCGAGGAACCCAAACCAATTATCGCTACCTATGTTCCCCGGAACCCTCAAGAGGGATTGACCCCGATTCAATTGGAGCGACTGGCCCAGTTGATGAAAAAGGCCGAGGAAAAAGACCTGTGGAACAACTCGTACTGGCACACGCTGCTGCGATACCAAAAGGGCTGGTTTGGCGGGGTGAAAAGCCAGGCAGATTCGCCGGTTTTCTTCTTCTCTCCGCAGGGCAAGACCAACCCTAAGGCCGAATTGGAGGCCAATGTGGCGGCGTTCTTCATGGACAAGCCAGGTTGGAACCGGATGGCGGTTACACCTCAATGTGCGTTTCCTGCCCGCTACCGCTGGCTAAAGGAACAACTGGAATTTAACCCCATTTGGATACCCGAACAGACATGCCCAGAGTTTGAATATTGGCGGAAGCAAATTGATATCCAATCCGTGACCTTCATTTACAGCTCTTTTTACATCAACAGCCCGGTTTCTGCTTTTGGCCATACCTTCGTTCGGTTGGACAACAAAAAACACACCGATGACCAACGGCTGATGGACCGTGCCATCAATTTTGCCGCGGCCATCCCCGAGGAAGATACCCATGGGGTCATGTGGGTTTTTTACGGGCTGTTTGGCGGCTACCCCGGGGTGTTCAGCCAGTCACCCTATTACATGAAAGTGTTGGAATACAGCGACTCTGAAAAACGGGATTTGTGGGAATACCGATTAAACTTTACGCAGGAGGAAAACGACCGGGTGGTAGCTCACCTGTGGGAAATGCAATGGGTGTATTTTGATTATTACTTCTTTGATGAAAATTGCTCGTACCATATGCTGCCGGTTTTGGAGGCAGCCCGGCCCGGCCTGAACATGAGGGATCATTACCTGCTGTTTACTTTGCCCACCGACACCGTGAGAGATGTGGCCACGGAACCTGGTTTGGTGAGTAAGGTCACCTACCGACCCAGCCGCCTTTCTCAGATGAAAAAACGGGTGGACATGGTTCCCCCCGCGTTGCGGAGCTTGGCGGATGATCTGGCGGAAAATCCAGCCCTGTATGAAACCCCCGAAGTCAAGGGGTTAGATGATCCCAGCCGAATCGCCATGCTCGACGCGGCTGTGGAGCGGATCAGGATTCACCTGGATGTAGGGGAACAGACCCCCAACACCGAGCAAACTGCGCTTCGCCAGAAACTGAGCCAATTGTTGCTGTTTCGCTCGCAGATACCGGTAGCCAGCCCGCCCATGGACTTTACCCCCTGGCCCCCCAAGGTGGAAGAAGGTCATAAACCCAGCCGACTGGCGTTGTCGGGTGGGGGCTGGGAGGTTCCGGGGGTGCCCGGAATCCCCACGAGGTTTACTCGGGTGAGCCTGATGCCGGTGTTTCAAGAGATGCTGTCGGATGATCGGGGGTATGCCGAAAACAGCCAAGTGATCATGTTTCATCTGCAAGGCCGCTATGATGAAGAGACGAAACAGGGATATTTTGAAAAATTTGACGTGCTAGACGTCATATCCCTGGTGCCATTGTCCAGCGTGCAAAAAACCATGTCCTGGCAGTTTTCTGGGGGTTGGCATGATTACGTGGAAACCCCCTGCCCCAACTGTTTGCAGGCTTATTTAAAGGCAGGTTTTGGTTACGCCTTGCAATCTCACGCCTGGGAGCGGGAAACCTTTGCCCTGATGGGGGGTGCCACCCTGAATGCTGGGCCCATGTTTGATCAGGGCCGGCGGGCGGATGCGTGGGTGGAGGGCTCGTTTTACCTGAACTTGGCGCCATGGTGGCGCATGGGTTTTGTGGGGTCCCGCATTGCCCGGGGCAACAACACCCCCGACCCGATGGTGAACGAAGGGTCCTTCCGCCAGCGGTTGACCCTAAGCCAAAACTGGGAGCTACGCACCGATGTGACCCTGCGTACCGGTCGGCAAGAAGCTTCTGCCGGGCTGGGGTGGTGGTTTTAAGGGAGGCTTTGAGGGACGCCGCCTGAAAGGTGGCAGGGAGGGGTAACGTTGTAAACATCCATGTCTGGGGCTTTCATGACGACTCGGATGACGATGGGGCTGGCCGGGGTGTTGGCCGGACTGCTGGCCATGATGCTCGGCGGCTGCGATTCGCTGTTCTATCAACCCAGCCGGGCCATGACCGCCACCCCGGAGAATATCCATCTGGCCTACTCTGACCTGTGGCTGGAAAGCCCAGGTCAGCCCAAGCTCCACGGCTGGCTGCTGCCCGCCAAGGGCCCCCGCAAGGGGTGGGTGGTGGTGTTCCACGGCAACGCGGCCAATATTTCGAATCACATGTATGGGGTGCATTGGCTCCCTGGCGAAGGCTACTCGGTGATGGTTTGGGATTACCGGGGCTATGGCCGCAGCGCGGGAGAGCCCGACCGGGAAGGCTTGGTGAACGATGGAGAGCGGGCCCTGGCCAAGGCCCGTGAACTGGCGGGCAACGAACCCCTGTTTGTTTATGGCCAAAGCCTGGGGGGGGCCGTGGCCCTGGCCACCTTGGGTAAAACCGGCATCACGGGCCTGAACGGGCTGATTCTGGAATCCACCTTTGGCTCTTACCGGGCGATGGCCAGGGAAAAAATGAGCGAGCTGTGGCCCCTGTGGCCGATTCAATACCCCTTGTCTTGGCTGCTGATCTCTGAGGAGTGGAACGGCGAAGACCCTCTTCCCAAGCTGGCGGCCCTTCCTCTGCTGGTGGCTCACCAGGTGGATGACCCGGTGGTGTCATTCGACAATGGGAAGCGCCTGTTTGATTCCTTCCCTGGCGCCGACAAAACCTTCCTCCCCTTGGATGAGGACGGGCATATCAGCGTGTTTGCCCCCAAATACAGCCCCTACCGCAAGCCATTGCTCGATTGGATGGACAAACGGCGGCAGAGAACCCCAGCCCCCTAAAACCCGCTGCCCTGCTTTCCCTCTTCCTTCCCCCCTTCCCCCTTCCCCCCACTCTATTCTCGCCCTTCCCCTCACTCCAAAACGCTTGGTTTTTTGTTGTGCCACCCACCTGAGGGTTGGATGTCTCGGTGCTGACTAGAAATATTCCCTGGTCTTTCGCAATTTCATAAAAAGGGAGTTATTTGGACATTTCTCGTTTAACCGAATAGAACAAAGCACAGGCATATTTCCGCAAAGTCACATGGAGATGGATGAAAAGAATAACTTATATAAGTAAAAATACATAATAATTAGTATTTTTAGGTGAAACAACGGACCGTGTTATTATAAGTAATATATACTTAAATGAATATATTCACATGGGCCATCTGTTCATATTTTCATTGATTATTTTTACATATACGCTTAAAAGGAACGTTAGACAGATAGAATACCAAACAGAGATATAGTTCAGTAATATATACTCATTCTTGTTCTCAATAAAAAAACTTTTCGTTATAAGTGGTAAATTAACTTATTTTCGTATATTTACTTGGAGCTGTGTTTTGTGGAAAGGCATTGGCAGGAAAAAACCGGAATAGGTTCCAATAAAAACAAAACATATCAATTTGATATGAATAGATAGGCCCAAGTAAGCCAGGGACGGGAAACGTCATCCATCCGCCTTGGATTCTGAAACGGTTGAAGTTTGATCCGTGAAAGGGTGGGGAAGGATCGAATTGGATGGTTTCCCTACAATCTTTTTTCGAAAGATCAACATCATGGCTACTCCCCAAACGCTTCATGACATTATTGAGCGTGTTGAATATTTGCGGACGTTTTTGGGGTTAAACAAAAGCCGATTTTCCGGGGAAATTGGCCTGAAACCCCAAACCTACAATAATTTTATTGGGGCCCAGGGCAGCAAGCCCAGCATTGAATTGGTGATGGGGGTGGTGCAGCGGTTTGGGGTCAACCCCACTTGGGTGCTGACCGGGGGTGGGGGTATGTTTCAGGACGAGGTCAGTGAGAAACGAGCCCTGGAAACCCTGCGGGGGGGGAGTTATGATTCTGTGGTGGCCGATTCGTACCAGCGGGAAAAAGACAGCAAACGCCGGGAGGATGTGATGGAGAACTTGCTTAAAAAAATGGAAACCTTTGAAGAGACCCTGCGGCAGATGGACCAGCGCCTTCAGCAGATGGGAAACCCGCAAGATACGAAACGATAACAGGAATTCCTCTCGGCAGGCCCTTTTTTTACGCCCTTTACGTTTATTTTCCCCCGATTTTTCTCGGGATTTTTTTTCCCCTTTTGGGGGAGAATAGGATTTGCCTTTGACGGAGACTTCCCGCAAGAATATAGGAAATTGTTAGCCCTTCCGCTGAGGATAGCAGGGCGGAATTTCGCCCCAGGGAACCAAAACAGGGGGGGGTGATAAAACCAAGGATCGGCCATGGCTTTCGCCACGGGACAACCCATCAGCCCCATGCTGGGGGCTTTGTCTCAATATCAAATTCTGTTGGTGGACGATGACCCCACCAACTTGCAGGTGTTGTCGAACTGCTTAATGCCCCAGGGATACCGTCTGCTGCATGCCACCCATGGCGAGCGGGCCCTTTCCATTTGCCAAAACACCACCCCCGACTTGGTGCTGCTGGACGTTGGACTGCCCGGCATGGATGGGTTCGAGGTCTGCCGTCAGTTAAAAGCCCTTCGAAGTTTGGCCGATACTCCGGTGGTGTTTTTGTCGGCGTTTAAAGACTCGGCCAGCAAGGTGAAGGGGTTTCAGGCCGGGGGGGTGGACTATGTGGATAAACCGTTTAACTACGATGAACTGTTGGCCCGGGTGGAAACCCACCTCACCCTGAAAATCGCCCGGCAAAAACTGGCCCGCCAAAACGAAGAAATTGAAAGCCTGCTGCACGTGCTTTCCCACGATTTGTCGAACCCCCTTTCGGCCATCATGGGGTTCTGCCAGCTGGCTTCCATTCTGCCCACCTATCAAGACCCCGACACCCAAGAATTGTGGCGCAACGTGCATCTGGCCCTGGCCCAGCAAGAGGAAATTATCGAGCACGTGCGCGAAATGCGGGCGTTGGAAATGGGCAAGAAGACCATCGAGCTTACGCCGGTGAACCTGGGAGATTCGCTGCTGACCGTGGCGAAAATTTTTCATCATAAGCTGAGCGAAAAGCAAATCCATCTCGATTTACAACTGACTCCTGAAAAGGAAAACTGGAAGGTAATGGCGGAGTACACCAGCCTGACCCACAACGTGATGAGCAATCTGGTGTCGAACGCCATCAAGTTTTCCGACCGGGGAAAGACCGTGTCCATTTCTCTGGAGGAAGAACCTGTGGGGAAGATTCACCTGTCGGTGGCCGACCAGGGGATTGGCATTCCTGATGATCTGTTGAAAACCATCTTTTCCAACGACCAGCCCACCAGCCGGCCCGGCACCGAAATGGAACTGGGCACCGGGTTTGGCATGCCCCTGGTGAAAAAATACGTGGAGATTTACGGGGGAGAGATCGAAGTGGAAAGCATGTCTCGGGTGAGCGGAGGGGGCACCAGCGGCACCACCATTCATCTGCGCTTGAAGCGGGCCTAAATAAAAGGGGCTCCGGGCTGGAAGACAGGCAAAAAAGGAGGAAAAACCTGTCTAGGGGGTTCCAGTCCGGAGCTTTCCGGGGGCAGGGGATGCCCTGCTAATTCTCGAACATTTCGCTGTTTCCCCAACGGTGGCCCACATGGGAATGGGCCACGCTTTTTTGATCGGGCAGCTTTTGAATCATCCCGCCTTCTTTTAGAAAACGCTGGATGGCCCGCTGTAGTTCCTGATGCGAGATGGTTTGTTTTTCTTTTCCCTTCCGGTGTGAGATCACGGCAGACTCCCGCTGCGAGGGTGGGTAGAATGTCCATGGGCCCCTGGAATGGCTAGGCGCGCCATGGACGGGGGTCTTCTTCCATGTTAAACGTTCTAACCATATAGAGGTTTGATCTCCCCAAAAGGTTCAAATGGGACCCGCATGGAGGGAAATCAACCCATCTACCCGTGTACGCACTGAAATCGCTCACCCTTTTTCTTTGGTATCTCGCATGTTTCCCGTTCCCCCTTTGAAAAACGATCTGTTCTTCCGGGCCTTGAATCACCAGCCGGTGCCCCGGGTGCCGGTGTGGATGATGCGCCAAGCGGGCCGCTCTGACCCTGAATACAACGCCTACAAAGAAAAAAGCGGCCTGACCCTGCACCAATTGTTTCGCAGCCCAGAACACGCCGCTGAAATTTCTTTGCTGCCCCGCCGGTTTGGGGTGGACGCCATCATTTTTTTTCAAGATATTCTGACCCCCCTGGAACCCATGGGGGCCGACTTTCACTTTGTTCCCGGCCCCAAGCTGGCCGCCCCCCTGCGCCACGTGGATCAGGTGCAGAACCTGACGACCTTTGACCCGGCCGAAGGGCTGCCCTTTGTGGCCCAAACCCTGGCCGAGGTCAACCGCCGGCTGGCGGGGGAACTGCCCCTGCTGGGGTTTGCCGGCGCCCCGTTTACCCTGGCGGCTTTTTTGATTGAAGGGGGCAGCCCCATGAAGGGCATGCCCCACACCCTGGCCTTTGCCGCCGAGCAGCCCAGGGCTTTTATGCAGCTGCTGGATAAACTGGCCGAAGTGACCACCCTGTATTTAAACCACCAGTTGGCCTCTGGCGCCCATGCCGTGCAGTTGTTCGAGTCGGCGGGAGATTTGATCCCCGAGGAACTCTACAAGCGTTACGCCCAGCCCATTCACCAGGCCATTCTGGAGTCGGTGCGGGGGCCTTCCATTTTGTTCGTGAAGGATTCTCCCTTCCCCGATTTAATGGCCCAAACCCCGGCGGCGGTGTTGAGCCTGGGTCACCAGGTGAACCTGAAAGACATGCTGGCCCGTGGCCAGGGGCGCTATGCCGTTCAGGGCAACGTCAGCAATCAATTGCTGGCGACCGGAACCCCCGACCAGGTGGCCCAGGCCGTGGCCAACTGCATTCGCTCCACCGGGGGCCGGGGGCATATTCTCAACCTGGACCACGGCCTAAAGGCCGAAACCCCCTTCCAAAATGTGCTGGCCTTTGTGCAGGCGGCCAAAAATACCCCCCTGGGGGCCTAACGGCCCCCCGGCGGTCTGCCGCTTGTGCGAACCCCCCAGGTTGGTTAGGATAATGGGATATCTTCCCGTAAGCGTCTGAACTTCGGCGGGGCACATTTTATATCTATGAATGATTCCAGGGTGATGGATCTGGCGATTCCCAAGTCCTTGTTGGATGAGTGCTACGGCCACGGGGGAGAAACCTACCCGGAGGAAGCCTGTGGCGTGTTGTCCGGCCCCCAGGGAGAGCCCCGGGTAGATGCCCGGCACCCCTTTGAAAACCGGATGACCCGGCTCCATCAGTTGGATCCCGTCCAATATCCCCGCACGGGGAAAGACGGCTATCACATGGACCCCCTGGCGTTTCTCAAGCTGGAAAAAAAACTGCGGGAGGATGGCCGGGAGGTCAAAGCCATCTACCATTCTCATCCCGACTGCGGGGCGTATTTTTCTCAAGAAGACACCGATCAGGCCCTGTGGGAGGGCCAACCCCGGCATCCAGGCATTGTGTATTTGGTGTGCGGGGTAAAACAACAACGGCCAGATGGGGCCATTCTGGCTTGGTTTAATCCCGCGACCGGGGGGTTTAACACCAAACCGGTGGAGTAGGGGGGTAAAAAATCGCGTAGGGGATATGGACGGGGAATAGGGGAATGAATAGCGGATCCAAGATGCCTAAATATTGGCCCCGCTGGACAGCGCTTTCTCCCAGGGCAGGGGGATGGGGAAAAATAGGTTATGCAAAGGTCTCAAAGAGATTTTAAGAAATCGTCATGAAAAGTGAATTTTCTAATCCAAAAATTTTACTGACGCCGCAGACATCCACAGCACCAGGAGACAAATGATTAGCTTCAAGGGAAAAAAAGGGCTGGTGGTGGGCATCGCCAACCAGAAGAGCATTGCCTACGCCGTGGCCAAACGCCTGCACGAGTGCGGCGCCGAAATGGCCTTTACCTACGGCCCCGACCCCAAGGAGCGGTTTAAGGGCAACGTGCAAGAAGTGGCCGACGAAATGGGCGTGAAGGTGGTGCTGCCCCTGGACGTGCGCGACGACGCCATGAACCAAGCGGTGTTCGCCGAACTGGACCGCCAGTGGGGCGGCCTCGACTTCTTGGTGCATTCCGTGGCCTTTGCCGACCGGGGCGACCTGGAGAAACCCTTCTCCAGCACCGGGCGGGAAGGCTGGCGCATGGCCCTGGAAATCTCGGCCTATTCCCTGCTGCCCATGGTGCAGCAGGCGGCCCCGTTGTTTAAGAAGAACGGCGGGGGGTCGGTGGTCAGCATGTCGTTCATTGGCAGCGTGCTGGCCGTGCCCAACTACAACGTGATGGGGCCGGCCAAAGCCGCCCTAGAGTCTGCCAACCGCTACCTGGCCCGGGAACTGGGCCCGGACAACATCCGCTGCAACGTGGTGTCGGCTGGGGCCCTGCGCACCCTGTCGTCCTCCGGCATCAAGTCCTTCGGCGACATGCTGAAGGTGGCGGGCGATCACTCGGCCCTGGGCCGCACCGTGACCCAAGACGAAGTGGCCACGGCCACCACGTTTCTGCTGTCAGATTGGGCCAGCGGCATCACCGGCCAAACGATTTACGTGGATTCTGGTTTTAACATCATGGCCAACTGATTCCCCATGGATATTACCGATCCCTCCTACGCCGAAGGCCGCGTCTATGATTTTCAGGGGGAGGACAAAATCGCCTCCCACCTGCTGCAAACCTTTCCCTACCAGGGAGAGCTTCAAAAGATTACCTACGAGACCAAAGAGTTCTCCGCCGTCTGCCCGTTTTCCGGCTTGCCCGACATCGCCTATGTTTCCATCGTGTACATTCCCGCCCAAAAAATCGTCGAATTGAAATCGCTGAAATACTATTTCGTGTCGTACCGCAACGTTGGCATTTATCAAGAACACGCCACCAACCGAATTTACCGGGACCTGAAAAAGGTGCTGGAACCCAAGCGGCTGGTGGTGAAGACCATCTACAACACCCGAGGCGGCATTGACGCCGCCTGCGAGATAGACTCGGATCAAACCTGAACCGCCAGCCGATCAGGATTTCAGCAGGTCTTGAAACTCCTTTTCGTCACGGACGGCATCGTAGTCGTGGTCTTCTTTGAGTTCCTTCAGCCGATGTTGTTTGTTGACGGTGATGGCCAGCGACTTTTTGGCCCAGCGAATGGCTTCTTTTTTGTTGCCCAGCAAGCTGTTCAGCGCCCCAATGTTATAAGCCCGGGCTTCTTTTTCCATGGGTGCTTTGGTTACGCTTTCCGAGTCAACCACGAACATTAACGCCTCTTTGTAATTTTTCTGGGTGTAGGCGCAAATCATCATCATCTGATAGTCATCAAAATCTTTTTTAAAGCCTTTGGCGAGTTTGGGGGATTGGGGGTAATAGGTTTTTTTAAAGTAAACCAGCGCTTGGCTGTACTCATTTTTGTGGAAATAGAGTTTCCCCAGCAGCTCGTTCAACAGATAATACATGTCAGCCAGGGCTGGAATGGCTTTTTTGGTGTTGCGGTCTGCCGTTCCGTCGGCAATCTGTTTCTCTCCTTGTTCAAAATAATCCATAAATTTGCTGTACGAGTTTGCCTCGGCGATGGCCTCATCGAGTTTTTTATCGTGGCCCAGCAGGTGGATGTTCAACAAACTCCATTGAAGCTTATGGCTCCCCTTCTTGTCCTTTAAGACAGCTCTGAGTTCTTCAAATTGGTTTGTTTCAAAAAGATGGATGGCGTGGAGCATCTCATCGGATTCTTGTTGATCCGATAAGAGAACCAAAATATCGGGGTCGATGTCGATTCTTTCCTTTTCTGCGTGAACTTGGGGAACGCCGAAGATCAGGCCGACCCCCAACACCAGAGCGAGTGCGAGATGTTTCATGGGATTCCAGGATTCGGGTTGAAGATAGAAAGAGAGCAAAAAGCCCTCTTCCGCTCGCGGGAAAAATCAAATAGGCTATTTTTTCAACCAACGGGATGGGAAGAACGCGGAATGACCCCCACTTCCCCCCAGATGTCGTGAAATTAACACAGTCTTTTTCGAAAAAAAACCATGACCATTCGGGTATTGGTGAACGGCGCCAAGGGGCGCATGGGAAGCGAAGCGGTGAAAGCCGTGGAGGCCGACCCCGAACTGACCCTGGCCGGTGCCGCCGACCAGGGAGACGACCTGCCCAGGGCCATTGCCCAGGCCCAGGCCCAGGTGGTGGTGGATTTCACCACCCCCCAGGCGGCCTTCCCCAACGCCCAGGCCATTGTGCTGGCCGGGGCTAGGCCGGTGATTGGCACCACGGGCTTTAGCGAGGCGGAGATTGCCCGGCTGGAAGCCATGACGGCGGAGCGGGGGCTGGGGGGGGTGATTGCCCCCAACTTTGCCATTGGGGCTGTGCTGATGATGCGCTTTGCCGCCGAGGCCGCCCGCCACCTGCCCCACGTGGAGATCATCGAGATTCACCACGACCACAAGGCCGATGCCCCCAGCGGCACGGCGGTGAAAACCGCCCAGCTCATTTCTCAAGCCAGGGGCCGGGCCCCCGCCCCCAAGGTGAACGAAACCGAGCTGAACCCCGGCGCCCGGGGCACCAAAGACACGGGGGTGCCCATTCACTCGGTGCGGCTGCCGGGCCATGTGGCCCACCAAATGGTGGTGTTCGGGGGAACGGGGGAGTCTCTCACCCTGCGCCACGACACCATTCACCGGGAGTGCTTTATGCCCGGCGTGGTGCTGGCCTGCAAAAAAGTGATGACCCTGGACCGGCTGGTGTATGGGCTGGAACGGCTGCTGTTTTGAGAGAGGGAGAGAACCCGCAGGTTAGGCTTACAATACAACTTCCTGCTCATGCCTAGCGACCCCGTGACTTTGGGGATTTGCGCTGGATATTTTCTGCCACCGCCGCAAGGATCAAATCCTGAAAGGCCTTGGTGTTGATGGCTTCACCCTCCCGGATGTCGATGGCCCGGCGCGTGTTCCCCTCAAGGCTGGCATTGAAGAGCCCCTGGGGGTCCGCCAAGGAAGCACCCCGGCTGAAGGTGAGCTTGACCACCTGTTTGTAGACCTCTCCGGTGCAGACGATCCCCGCGTGGGACCATACGGGTACCCCCAGCGGGTTGCCGGGTTTGACCCATTTGCACTCCTCTACGATGTCTGGGTCCGCCTCATGGATGAGGAGGCGGACCCGCGCCAGGGTTTCGCCGCGCCAGCCGCCCAGAGACCGGATCCGCTCGTCAATTTGGTGCGAAGGCGCCATGGCGGCAGTCTTTGGGCTATTATTTTTGGATTTGGGTGCCACGGTTTGTTCTCCAATTTGAATACCCCATTATATTTTACGCCTTTTCCTCTTGAAGTTTACCCTCCCATCTCCTCCAGGGTTGCGATCAACCCCCCTGTTTTCTCAAGCCACACGTCTGGCGGGGCTTCCACCCGCAGGGGCTTTCCGGTGAAGGGGTGAATGAATTCCAGCGATTGACAGTGGAGGGCTTGGCGGGGCAGCAGCAACTGGGCTTGCAGCCGGGAGAAGTCGCGGTGTTCCAGCCAGTCTAAAAACACGCCGGGGTCCGGGTGGTATTTTTTATCCCCCACGATGGGGTGCCCCAGGTGGGCCAAGTGAGCGCGCAATTGGTTGGTGCGGCCAGTCACGGGCTCCAGCTCCAGCTCGGTGAAGGCGCCGCCCGCGGAACGCACCACCCGCCTGCCATGGATGCGGGTGTGGGATGCCCCGGCGGTACCAGCGCCTGGGGCACGGGGAGCGTTGGGGGCACGGGCGCCCGGAAGTACTTCCGTGGGTCTATCTATTCGTTTTTCTGTGATCTCTTTTTTAGGCTCGGTCACCCGGCGGCGGGTGTGAATGGGCGAATGGGGATCGTCTTCCAGCACGCCGTGGATGTCTTGAACCCCCCCGGGGAATTCTCCGTGCACCAGGGCCCGATAGCGCTTGGCCAGGGTCTTGGCGGTGAACAACTCCTGAAACCGAGAGATGTGTTTTTTTTGCCGGGCGAACAGCAGGGGGCCGCTGGTTTCCAGGTCCAGCCGGTGAACGGGGGTCAGCTCTGGCTCGGCCAGGGCCTCTCGGGCCCACACCGCCAGGGCGGAAAAGTAATAGGCCCCGCTGGGGCTCACCGGCACGTTGTCCGGCTTCAGCAGCACTCGCAGCCAGTCGTCTTGGTGCAGCACCTGGGGGGCCGGGGGCGGGGCTCCGATAAACGGGGGTTCCTCCCGCCGCAAATGCAGGTAGTCTACCCGGTCGCCGGGTCGGGCCAGGGTGCCCAGGTCCACCGGCTGCCCGTTCAACCGCACCCGCTGGGGGTAAAACGTGTCGGCCCATTCGGCGGGGCGGCCCCAGCGGTAGCGCTCTCGCAGATAGGGCCCCAGGGGCACGGGCTCTCCCTGGTAAATAAAGTGAAACACGTGGGCCTGGGGGCTGTTTTCAAAGGGGGGCAGGGCATTCATGGGGGGCCAGGAAGAAATCGCTTTCCCCGCCGGATTCGACGCATGGCCGGAGGGATGCCGGGAGACATGAAATCAATCTACCCGGCCCTCACGAAAAACGCACTTTCCTCCTTTGGGGGAGAAGGCTACAATACGAAAAATTTCAGATCCACCCCAAGGTCTCTGCCGGATGCCCTTCCAGCCCCCTCCACACAAAGAAATTCAGGCTCCCACCGCGGCCATGGTGGTGATTGGCAACGAAATACTCTCTGGCAAGGTGGTGGATAAAAACTCACCCCTGCTGGCCAAGTTGTTGCGGGCGGTGGGGGTGGACCTGCGGATGATCGTGACGGTGCCCGACCACATGGCCGAGATAGGCCGCTGGACGGCCGAATGCGCGGGGCGGTTCGATTGGGTGTTTACCTCTGGCGGGGTGGGCCCCACCCACGATGACATCACCTATCAGGCCATCGCCCAGGGGTTTGGGGTTCCGCTGGCGGCCCATCCCAGGGTGATTGATATCTTGAAGGCCCATTATCCAGACCCCCTGTCTCAGGCCCACCTGCAAATGGCCGAACTGCCCCAGGGGGCCGACGTGGTGGAACTGCCCGGCCAGCGCTTCCCCACCGTGCGCTTTCGCAACGTGTATATTCTGCCGGGGGTTCCCGAGTTGTTTCAGGACCGCATTCAGGCCATCCAGAAAACCCTCACCGGGGTGCCCCTGGTGTTGAAGCAGGTGTATCTCAACGTTCGAGAGGTAGACATTGCCCAGCCCCTGCGCCGGGTGGATGAAAACCACCCCGCGGTGGTGATTGGCTCCTACCCCCAAAGCGAGTCTGGCAAGCCCCGGTTGAAGCTTACCCTGGAAGCCACCCAGGCCGCCCAGGTGCAGGCGGCGCTGGACGATCTGCTGGCCGCGTTTGCCGCCCAGGGCGTTCAGCCGGTGGACGTGGTTTAAAAAAAGGGCGTGGGAGAGGGACAATACTCGAACCCATCGGCATACTTTTCAACCGTTCGGTTAGTGAAAACTGGACGGAAGCAAATAATTAACCCACCGGATTGGAGTTGTTCCCCCCTCCCTGGTTGTGGAGGGGGCGAGGGGGGAATGGTACTGTTGGGGTGCCAGGGGATGAGGGGATTGTGCAACCCCTAAAAAAAGGGCTGGAATAGATGGACAGGAAAACCTCGGTTAGAATACGCTGTTTTTGTTTGCCCCGTGATCTTGATCTCTAACAAGGAACAAAAAAATGGCCGCCACAGTCAGCACTGTCAGCATGGATCAACTGGTTTCCCTGGCCAAACGCCGGGGGTTTGTGTTTCCGGGTTCGGAGATTTACGGGGGGCTGGCCAACGCCTGGGACTACGGCCCCATGGGGGTGGAACTGAAGAACAACATTAAGCAGGCGTGGTGGAAGCACTTTGTGCAAGACCGCCCCGACGTGGTGGGGCTGGATTCGGCCATTCTGATGAACCCCAAGGTGTGGGAGGCCTCTGGCCACTTGGCGGGGTTCTCCGACCCCCTCACCGACTGCCGGGTGTGCAAGACCCGCCACCGGGCCGACAAACTGGTGGAAGACCACATGACCAAAAAGGGGCAAGACCCCTCCCAGGCCGCCGGGTTGGGCGAAGCCGGGCTGATGGCCTACATGACCGACCACGGCATGAAGTGCCCCAACTGCGGCAACGCCGACTTCACCCCCATCCGCCAGTTCAACCTGATGTTCAAGACCTTCCAGGGGGTCACCGAAGACACCGCCTCGGCCATTTTTCTGCGGCCAGAGACCGCCCAGGGAATTTTCGTCAATTTCAAAAACGTGCAAACCACCAGCCGCCGCCGGGTGCCCTTTGGCATCGGCCAAATCGGCAAGTCCTTCCGCAACGAGATTACCCCCGGAAACTTTATTTTCCGCACCCGGGAGTTTGAACAGATGGAGCTGGAGTTCTTTTGCCATCCCGACCAATCGAAAGATTGGTTCGACCACTGGAAGCAATATTGCCTAAACTGGCTGACGGCCCTGGGAATGCGACCGGACAACCTGCGGGTGCGGGACCACGACCAAAAGGAATTGTCTCATTACAGTCAGGCCACCAGCGACATCGAATTCCGCTTTCCGTTTGGCTGGGGAGAACTGTGGGGCATTGCCCACCGGGGAGACTTTGACCTGACCCAACACCAGACCCATTCCAAAAAAGAACTGTTGTATGTGGACCCCGCCACCCAGGAGAAATACCTGCCCCACGTGGTGGAACCGGCCCTGGGGGTGGACCGCTTGGCCCTGGCCGTGCTGGCCAACGCCTACCGAGAAGAAGACGTGAAGGGCGAAACCCGCACCGTGCTGGGGTTTCATCCGGCCCTGGCCCCAGTGAAGGTGGCGGTGCTGCCCCTTTCGGCCAAGCTGGAAGAGCCCGCCACCAAACTCTACCAAAGCATCAAGCATTTGTTTCACGCCGAGTACGACGAGACCGGTTCCATCGGTAAGCGTTACCGACGGCAAGACGAAATAGGCACCCCGTATTGCGTGACCCTCGACTTCGACAGCCTGAATGACCAGGCCGTGACCGTGCGGGAGCGGGATGCCATGACCCAAGAGCGCGTGCCCATGGAGCGCCTGGGGCAATACCTGACCGACCACCTGGCGGTTGTGAAGTAGGTCTTCCGGCTGCCGAGGAACACGAAGCGCACTTGCGAAGCTGGGAGGTTTCTGCTGGAATATCCTCTCCATGCTCAACACATGGGCCTTGGAAACCTACCGTGGGGGTCTATCCAGAGAATTTGATGTTTTTGTAAAAACCCGCGGTAGGTATGGGAAGCAAATGATTTTCTGGTATTCAACCTCACACGAACGAATGAACCATGAAAAAATATCTTGTTGTGTTTCTTTTTATGATGGCCATTTTGGCGGCGGGAACCTCTAGTGCCCTGGCCAGGGGCTCGGCTTATGCCGATGGCGTGGGAACCAATGGGGAGAATCGCTTGCGGGGAGATGTTGGGTTTATTTTCCTGGGTATTGGCGGTGATCTGGAATATCAATTCCATCGGAACATTAGCGCTGGAGGGGGAGTTTACATGGCGAATTATGGTTGGGCCGGATCCTCTCTGACCATCACCGACATTCCCATTTATGGGAAATACTATTTTGATGACCCCAACGGGTTGTACCTGAAGGGCGGGATTACACTGGTTTCGTTTACCTATAGTTCAGCTCTGGGCCAGAAAGCCCCGCTCGCGTCAGGGGCGTGGCCTTTGCTGGGCGTCGGGTACCAAATCCCCATGGGAGACGGCTGGTATGTGGATGGGTCCGTTGAATATTGGCCAGTGGGGGCCTTCCTGCCCCTTGTTGGGCGGATCGGCAAAACGTTTTAAGGCCTGAAGGTTGATTGGGAACGCACGGGGACAGGCCGCAGGGCTTGTCCCCGTGTTTATTTGGGTTCTCGAACGTCTCAATACAAGGTCGATGTTATTCGCCTATTCATTTGATATGTTATGCGATTAATCAATATTCCAAAATAACGCAACAATTGTTTGCTTATTTCCAAACTCCCTCACATCCGTCGTGATATTCCCCCCTCCCCCACGCTTCCCGTTCTGGTGTATTCTAAGGGTCTGTCTCCTCCCTTTTTTTGGCACGGATGCCCATGCAACTGGACCTGTCTAACTTAAACCCTGAGCAGCACTCTGCCGTGACCACCACGGAAGGGCCGGTGCTCGTGCTGGCGGGGGCTGGCTCGGGGAAGACCCGGGTGATTACCACCCGGGCGGCATACATCATCGCGGCAGGTTTGGCCAAGGCCGACCAGGTTCTGGCCCTGACGTTTACCAACAAGGCCGCCGGAGAAATGGCCCAACGGGCGGCAGCCCTGACCCAGGCCAAGACCCGGCCCCTTACCGCTACCTTTCACGCTTTTGGGGTGCGGATGCTGCGGGCCCACATTCAGAAGCTGGGGTTTCACCCGGATTTTGTGATTTACGATGAACACGACCAGCAGGCCGTGGTAAAAGATTTGGCCGACCACCACCCCCTGGACCCGTTCTTTACCCCCCAAACCGCCCACTATGCCATTCAATCGGCCAAAAGCCGGGGCTTGAAGCCGGAAGACCTGCTGCGCAACGAATCCCCCGCCGACCGCACCTTGGGAGAAATCTACCGGCGCTACCAAGAGACCCTCAAGGGGATGAACGCGGTGGATTTTGAAGACATATTGTGGCTGCCCCTGGAACTGGCCGAGCGGTTTCCCGAGGAAACCAAACTTTACTTTGCCCGCTGGCGGTATGTGATGGTGGACGAGTATCAAGACACCAACACCGTGCAGTACAAGCTGCTGGGGCACCTGGCGGCGGGCCACAGAAACCTGTGCGTGGTGGGCGACGATGACCAATCAATTTACGGCTGGCGGGGGGCAAGGCCGGAAAACATGGCCCAGTTTTTAACCGACCGGCCCGAAGCCAAGGTCATTCGGCTGGAGAGGAACTACCGCTCGACCGAAACCATTTTGACCGCCGCCAACCAGGTGATTGCCCACAACCCCGGTCGCCAGCCCAAGACCCTGCGGGGGCTGGGCAAGCAGGGAGACCCCCTGGTGTGGATTGAGGGAGAGGAAGAGCGGGATGAGTTGGAACAGGTGGCGGCCCACCTGCGGATCACCCGCATGAAGACCGGTGCCCCCCTCAACGATTTCGGCTTGTTGTTCCGCTCTAATCATCAGTCGCGCCTGTTGGAGGAAGTGCTGCGAGAGGAAGGCATTCCCTACCGGCTGGTGGGGGTGACCAGCTTCTACGAGCGCAAAGAAGTGAAAGACGCCCTGGCCTATCTGCGGCTGCTGCACAACCCGGCCGATGAGGTGAGCTTGTTCCGGGTGATCAACTTTCCTCGGCGCAACATTGGCAAAACGTCTCAGGTGAAACTGATGGAGTATGCCCGCCACCAGCGCCGACCGGTGATGGACATTCTGCGAGTGGCCGACCAATACCCTGAGTTTACCGGCCCCCAGGCCCAGTCCATGGTTCATCTGGCCCAGTTGCTGGACCGGTTTCGCTTGCGGTTTCAGTCCGAGCCCTTGGGCGAGGTCTTTCGGGCGTTTCTGGCCGATTTGAAATTCCACGCGGCGGTAGAGCTGGAAAAAAAGGAGCCCAAGGCCCGTGCCCAGGCCCTGGGGCTGGTGGCCGAGCTGGAATCGGCCACCGATCACTTTGCCCGGAACAACCCCCAGGCTGCCCTGCGGGACTACCTGGAGCGCATCGCCTTGTACACCCGGGCCGACCAGGGAGAAGACCCCAGAGATCAGGTGACCCTTCTTACGGTGCATTCAGCCAAGGGTCTGGAGTTCCCCTTTGTGTACCTGGTGGGCATGGCCGATGACCAGTTCCCTCACAAGCGGGCCTTGGAAGAAAACGGGGTGGAGGAAGAGCGGCGGTTGGCCTATGTGGCCTTTACCCGCGCCATGAAGCAGCTGGTGTTTTCCATGGCCAAGGTGCGCCGCCGTTACGGCGAAACCGTCCGCCAGCAACCCTCTCGTTTTTTGCTGGATATTCCGGCCCACCTGTTTCAGGGGGCGGCGCCCCATGGCGAGGGCGCCGCGCAGCTTTCCAAAGAACAGTTGGAAACGCGCAAGCAAGAAGCCAAAAGCCGATTTTTCGAGCAAATGCGTCGGCTGCAGCCCCCCAGCTAAAGGTCCAGGCCCCAGGCGGTATCTTTCGCGCACTTTTCTGGGGTAAAATCAAGGGGGCAGGGTTTGTCTGGGGCACGGGTACACTCACCGAAACAAGCCGAGGAGACGATGAGACGACCGGTTGCGATGGGACTGGCCGGAGGAATCCTCCTGACACTATGGGCGGGGGCAGCCTGGGGCCGCTCCGATGAAACCAACCGCATGGAAAGCCATGTGTTGGTGCTGGTGTCTCCATTGGGTTTTCAGGCCTCCAACCTGGCGGTCTCTCCCCTGCTCAAAGGAAACATTACTCCGGTGGAGTCTACGGGTGGAGAGGGAAACTGGAAAGTGGGCTATGTGTTGCAGGGTGGGCACTGGGTGGTGGGGCTGGAACGGGGGAACAGTTTTTTTCGAATCACTTCCCCCCTCACCAGCGACAAAGCGTCTCTTTCGGCGCTGAACGTGGGGGCTTTTGCCCGGTATTACATGGGGAATTCGTTTTACCTGAACCTGATGATGAACGAGCGCACCCATACCGGCGACAGCACGTTTTCCTACACCAACACGGGCACCGGGGTGCTGGTGAGCAGCCAGGGCCATTTCAAGGCCCAAGCCCAATCGGTTTCGGTGGGGTTCGGCAACCAATGGATCATGGACAACGGGCTGATTCTGGATATGGAGTGGGTGGTGTTGTCGAAGGCCGTGGGCAAAAGGGCTCTCTCCAGCATTCAAACCACCGGCACCTACAATGGGGTCACCACCCCCTTAACCGCAGCGGACCTGGCCACCCTGGAAGGGTACAGCGCCACCTTAACCCAGACCATCAACCATTTTGCCGCCCAGGGGGGGCTGTTTATTTTCTCGGCGGGATGGGCGTTTTAGAAAACGAGCCGGACAGAGGACCTGAGGGAAAGGGGAGGAAGGATGGGGGCAGGGCGAGGATAGCACCCACAGGAAGCGAAACGCGCCTGAATTCAACAGAGGGACACCGCCATGGATGTGTTGAAAGCCCACCGCGATAAAATCGCCGCCACCCGCCAGGGCATGGACGAAATGGCCGATTTAAACCACCGCTTGTTTGAAAAACGGAAGGCCCTGGCCTTGTTCCGCAAGCAGCAAAAAGGGCTGGAGGGTGAAGAGACCGCCTTGGCGTTGATCCGTGAAATTGAAGACCTGCAAGTGGCCCACGACCGGGTGAAAGCCTCGTTGTTTTCCGCTTCTTCCTCCCGGGTGCTGCCCACCGAGCCCTAAGGGGCCGCTCTCCGCGGCGTTTCATTCCCCGGGATTTTCACCTGTCTTGTGACTCGAATCCATCGGCTTCGATTTGCTTCCCAATAGCACCTCACCCCGCCAGCCGAACGGCTGGCTGCCCCTCTCCCGAAGAGAGGGGCCATGCTCGAATCCACCGGCTATTCTTTTCATCCGTTCGGTTGGTAAAAACTGGACGGAAGCAAGTGCGTAACTTGTCGGATTCGAGTTTAGGGATGCCCGTAGGGCAGGGGTGGGGTGTTGTTGATTCAGCCGGAAGGAAGCAAGCGCATAACCTTTCGGCTTCGAGTAGAACTGCCTTTGGAGCAGGGGAGATGGAGTTTTAGGCCGCGGTGGGCAGCATGTCGGCCAGCGACAGCACCAAGTCGTTGAGGGCTTTGGGCAGGGGCTCCCCCAGGAACAACCGGCCAAAGGCCGCGTCATAGGGAATGGGCCGGCCAAACAGGGGAATGCCCAGCCGCAGGCTTTCCCGCTCTAGGGAGGAGATGTCTTCGCCCTGGTGTTGGTTTACGGCGATGAGGGGGTCCATTACATGGCGGTCCCGCTTCATTTTGCGAATGACCGCCGCCAGCCAGTGCAGGGCCCACAGGTCTGGCTCGGCGGGCCGCACGGGGATAATCAGCCGCCCGCCGGTTTGAATCACCGACTCGGTCATGGTGGACAGGGAGGGGGGGGAGTCCACCACCACCCAGTCATACTTTTGGGCCAGCTGGGGGACTTCGCGGTGCACCACCGGCTGCACCTGAGAGTGCAACTCTACCTGAAAGGCCGAGCCGAACCGGTTCACCCAGTCGCCCGCGGTGCCCTGGGGGTCCGCGTCATACAGCAGCACGCGGTTGCCCAACTGGGCCAGCCCGGCGGCCAGGGCGATGGCCAGGGTGCTTTTTCCGGTGCCGCCCTTTTGATGGAGAAACGAAAGGATGGGCATGGGTCGTCCCGTGGATGTCAGGCGTCTGCCAGGGGAAGGAGGATGGCTTCCTCCGTCAGCATCACGGGAATGTCATCCCGGATGGGGTAAAACCGCTTGCCGTCTTGCCGGACCAGCCCGCCGTCCACCGGTTCGGTGACGGGCTGGCCCCCCTTGGATTTCAGGGTTCCCCGGCCAATGGCTTCGTTGACCCGGGCCACCAGGGCCTTGTCGGCCAGGCTGACTGGCTCTTTGGTTTCGGGGCAGACCAGAATTTCCAGCAATTGCTCATCCATCATGAAATACCTGGCGAAAAAAGGGGTTAGGGTTTTCTGTGGGTTGCGCCAACGCTGTCTCATGTTATAAGGGACGGATGGGGGAACACAAGCACGGGGGGGCCATGGCCCACCCCCATCCCCCCGCCCCCCTCGTTCCCCCTGGGGTTTCCATGATGTCCAAACGATCAGAACACCAGGAATGGACCCCTACCGTGGCCTTGGTGGCGGGGAAAACCCCGTTACGCGCCCGTTTGACCGGCATTTTGGGGAAAAAATACCGGTTGCTCCGATTTTCCAGCCAAGAAGAAGCCCTGCAGGGCCTGCCCAGCCAGCCGATAGATATCCTCATTTCCGATTATGCCCTGGCGGGAAAGGAGGGGGTGGGGTTTTTCGTGGAGGCGGCCCGTATTTCTCCCGGAGCCAAACAAATCATCACCGGCCCGGAAAATGTATCCGATCGGGAGCGCCAACAGTTGTTGTCCCTGGCCCATCAGGCCCAGATTGACCTGTTTTTGTTTCAGCCCTTTCACCCGGTGGAGCTGGTGCAGGCCGTGGAACGGCTGTGGCGGGTGAGAATGCTGGAAATGGAGCGGGACATGCTGATTCAGCAAAACCGGGTGCTGGTGGGGGAACTGGAACAGCTGGAAAAACAAATGAATGAGAAGGTGTCGGAACAGGTGGAGGAAGTGACCCGGGTGAACAGCCACCTGCAAGAAACCCTGGAAAACGTGCGGAACAGGAACCGGGAACTTTCCCGCATGAACGAAATGTTGAATACCCTGGCCACCATTGACCACCTGACCGGGCTGCCCAACCGCCGGGAGTTTCACGCCCACCTGGTTCAGGAGTGGGCCAATTACCAGCGTTACGGGCAAACCTTCTCGGTCATCATGGTGGATATTGACCACTTTAAGCAGATCAATGACCAGCATGGCCACGAATGCGGTGATCAAATCTTAAAGAAACTGGGCATTTTGTTCCGGGCCAGCCAGCGCCGCCAAGACATCACCTGCCGCTATGGGGGAGAGGAATTTGTCCTCATCCTTCCCCGTACCACCCAGGCCGATGCGTTTATCGTGGCCGAAAACTTGCGCCAACGGGTGGCCGAGCAGGGGTTTTCCTGCAAAACAGCCCGGGTGCCGGTGCACATTAGCTTGGGGGTGGCGGGGGTGGAAGAAACCGGGGTTCCGCGGGGCGAGGTGCTGGTGCACTTGGCCGACCAAGCCTTGTATCGGGCCAAGGAGGGCGGCCGCAACCGCACGGAACCGGCCCGGCGGGAAGCCGTCTAAACATGGGGTTGGGCGGGGCCGTGCTGTTTATTGTGTTGCGGGGGAAGAATAGCGATAATGAACGAAACCACGCCTTCGGCAGTGTTGGCCGGGGGATTTTGTTTCTTCTTTGGAAAGGATGCCATGCGCCGTTCTCCGGTTATTCTGCTGTTGGCGGCCCTGGTGGCCTTTTCTCCCGCCCTGCGGGCCGAACAACCCACCCCCCCGCCGCAGTTAAAGGGCGCCCACGCGGCGGTGATTGTCCGCTCGTTTCTGTCGAACCATTACGCCCAAGAGCCGCTGGATAAAGTGCATTCCCAGAGAATGCTGGCCCAATACCTGGCGGGCTTCGACCCGGAACACTATTATTTTACCTCCGCAGACTTGCGGGGGTTTCAAAAGTTTGGCCCCCACCTGGGAGACATGCTGCTGAAGGGAGACATTTCTCCGGCCTTCACCATTTTTGACATTTACAAACAGCGGGTGGATGAACGCACCGCCCAGGCCCTCAAAATTTTGGGAGAGTCGTTTGATTTTAAGGGGAACGACACGCTATTGACCGACCGGAAGAAAGCCCCCTACCCGGCCAATTCCGAGGCGGCGATTCCCATTCTGCGAAATCGAATTAAATTCGAACTCTACGAAATGATTTTGTCGGGCAAAACCGAAAAAGAAGCCCGGGATATTCTTTCCAAACGCTACCGAAACCAAAAACTTCGGCTGGCCCAGATTAACAACAACGATTTGGTAAGCGCCTACATCAACGCGGTCACCGCCGCTTACGACCCCCATTCGACGTACCTGCCCCCGGACGAACTGGAAAACTTCCAGATCAACATGCGGTTGTCGTTGGAGGGCATCGGGGCCACCCTGCGCTGGGAAGACGGCTTCACCATTGTCACGGCCATTGTGCCTGGGGGGGCCGCCTCCCGAGAAGGCACCTTGCAGCCGGAAGACAAAATCGTGGCGGTGGGTCAGGGATCGTCTGGCCCCATGGAAGACGTGCGCAACCTGCGCTTGAGCGACGTGGTGAAGTTGATCCGCGGAGAAAAAGGTTCCAGCGTGCGCATCGAGTTTCTGCGCCGGGGAGAAGGCAAGGTGGAAACCCGCCGGGCGGTTACCATCATCCGCGATACCATTGTGCTGAAAGAGGGCGAGGCCCACGGCAGCGTGCAAGAAATTCCCCGGGAAGGCGGCAAACCATACCGGGTGGGGGTGATTGTGCTGCCGTCTTTTTACGCAGACTTTAACGGCATGCGGGAAAACCCCAAGAACTATAAAAGCTCGGCCCGAGACGTGGAAAACCTGCTGAAGGGGTTCCAAAAACAAAACGTAGACGGCGTGGTGCTGGACCTGCGCAACAACGGGGGGGGGTCTTTGGATGAAGTGGTGAACATGGCGGGGCTGTTTCTGCCCCCCGGCCCCGTGGTGCTGTGGAAAGACAACACCGGGCGGGTGAACGCATTCAAAAACCCCTACGACCAGCCCCTGTACAAAGGCCCCCTGGTGGTGCTGACCAACCGCAACAGCGCTTCGGCTTCAGAAATTCTGGCCGGGGTGATTCAAGATTACGGCCGGGGGCTGATCGTGGGAGAGGTGACCACCTTTGGCAAAGGAACGGTGCAGAATATCTTTTATTTAGACGGCAACCTGGGGGCACTGAAAACCACCGTGGCCAAGTTTTACCGCCCCAGCTCCAGTTCTACCCAAAACAAAGGGGTGCCCTCCGACATTGTGTTCCCCTCGGTGTACAACCACATGGACATCGGCGAGTCGTCCATGGACAACGCCATGTCTTGGGATGCCATTCAGCCCTCTCGGTTTACCCCCGCGGGAGACTTGTCGGCTTACATTCCGGTGCTGGTCAACCGCTCTCGCGGCAGGGTGAAAGACAACCCGGCTTTCAAAGACGTTCGAGAAGCCGTGGCCGCCTATCTGAAAAACCGCAAGGGCCGGGACCGCATCACCATGGCCGAACTGCGGGAGGAACACCACCGGTTGAAAGGGAAGGCCCTTCCCACAGATGGTGAAGAACCAGAATCCAGCGGCAAGCCTAAGGACAAGAAAGACGATATTTACCTCAAGGAAACCCTGGCGGTGATGGGTGACCTGTTGTCTCTTTCCGAGGGCAAGCCCGCCGGGCGGCAAACCAAAGCCGGTCAAAAATCCAGCCAGCGGTAAACGGAGGGCCCCATGGAGAACGACCCCCTGGATATCCTGACCCCCCAGGGTTATCTCAGCCGCATCCAGGCCAATCCGGGGCTAGATGTGGTGATGAACCTGTTTCGCATCCCCCGGGCCTTTGCCGTGTCGGGCTTTGGCGACTGGAACGTGGGCCAACACAGTTTTTGCGCGGCCTTTCTGGCCCTGTACTGGGCGCGCCACCGGGGCTACCCGCTGGAAACCCGGGACCGGTTGATGGTGCTGGGGCTGACCCACGACCTGCACGAATCGGCCACCGGAGATATCCTCCCCGGCTTGAAGGTGCCCGCCCTGCGGGAGCGGCTGGATGACGTTCAGCGCCGGTTCTTAAACGGGCTGGGGGTGGCCCAGGCCGCCGGGCTGGAGGGGGACCTGAAATTGTTGGACCGGGTGGCTTTCCTCTACGAAATCCGCCAGGCCGCTTGGCGAGACAACGAACAACGCCGCCGCCTGGCCGATTTTTTTCAGCTCCAAAAAACCCAATTGCTGGAATTTGCCGCCGGGCAGGGGTTTGACACGGTGGAGGCCTTTCTGCGGGAAATCGGCTTGGAGAAACTGGAAGACAAGTAGGGGGCATTTGGAACGCAGGGAAGAGAGATATATGCTACACCGTCCGAGACCCCTGCATAACCATGGTTTTTGCTGTGAAAAGGGGGAATGGGGGGAGAAGCCCCCCCCTAAAATCATCAGATTTGTGAGGGGAGAACGAAACGAAGGGTGGCAGTACAAGGGGCGAAAAGAAAGGCGCTGAGAAACGAGGGACCAGAAGAATCAGAGAAAGTTGAAACAGAGAAAACAAAACAGGGAAGATTGAGTGAAACGGCGGCAGGCCAACGGCAATGATTCACAGGGTTCGCTCGCGTGCTCTCAGGACGGATGTTCACTTAATGAATCCATCACCGATGGCCCTTGCCTGAGAGCATATATTTCACGGAATGTGCCAGGCGGGAAAATTAAGCAAGTATTTGATATTGCAAAATAATTTAAAGATATTCCCAGGCTTTGACCGTTCGCAATGCCTAATATTTAGGCAACCAGCCCTTACTCTGCATGAAATTTAAGCACGCCCCCCACGTAGAACCAGGACCCATGTCTGCTCCGGCTTCTCCAAACCATTGGGCTTCCCGCCTGGGTGGAAAACTGTTGACCCTGGAAGGCATTGACGGCACGGGCAAGACCACCCAAAGCCGCCTGCTGGCCCAACGCCTGCGGGAGGCGGGCCTGACGGTGTTGGAAACCCGGGAACCGGGGGGCACCCCCGCTGGCCAAACCCTGCGCAAGGTGTTGCTGGACCCCGCCAGCGGGGCCCTGGCCCCCCAAGCCGAGCTGCTGCTGTTTTTGGCCGACCGGGTGCAGCACCTGACCGAGCGGATTTTGCCCGCCCTGGCGGCGGGGCAAGTGGTGGTGTGCGACCGCTTTCACGATGCCACCCTGGCCTATCAGGCCCATGGCCGGGGGTTGGACCTGGCCCCCCTGGCGCCCTTTATGGCCCAGCACATCGAGCCCCATTTGCCCTTCTTTACCCTTTGGATTGACCTGCCGGTGGAGGAAGCCCTGGGCCGAGTTTCATCTCGCCAACCAGGCCCCCGGGAAACCCGGCTGGAGGATGAAGGGGCCGCCTACATGGAGCGGGTGCGGAAGGGCTATCGGGCCTTGGCCCTGGCCCACCCAGGGCGCATGGTGCGGATTGACGGCATGGGCACCCCCGAACAGGTGGCGGAAGACATTTGGCGGCGGGTGCAAGCCCGCTGCGGAGAATAAATCCAGGAGATCAGGAATGCCGTTTCAACACATTGCCGGGCAAGAGGACGCCATTGGGTTTCTGCGGGAGATGGCCGCCCGGGAGCGGGTGCCTTCGGCCCTGCTGTTTCACGGCCCCCCCCAGGTGGGCAAACGCCGGGTGGCCCTGGCCCTGGCCCAGTGGCTGAACTGCCTGGCCCCCCAGCCCGCGGATGCCTGCGGCCAATGCCCCTCTTGCCGCAAAATTGAGGAAGGCCTGCACCCGGACGTGCTGCTGGTGGAGCCGGAGGGCCAGTTCATTAAAATTGACCAAGTGCGGGAGATTTCTCGGCGGCTGAACATGATTCCCTTCGAGGCCCGCCGCCGGGTGGTGGTGCTGGCCGAGGCGGAGCGGATGAACCCCCAGGCGGCCAACGCCTTTCTGAAAACCCTGGAGGAACCCCCCCTGGATACGTTGATCGTGCTGGTGTCGGGCAACGCCAGCCGCCTGCCCGACACCATTCTCTCCCGCTGCATGGGGGTGCGCTTTGGCCTGCTGGGGGGAGACCTGGTGGCCCAGGCCCTGGCGGGTGGGTTGTCGGGGGAGGAACTGGCCTTTGCCGTGCGGTTCTCTCAGGGGCGGGTGAAGCCCGGCTTGAGAGAAAACGCTGGGCGGCTGATGGCCCTGCGGGACGACCTGATCCACGGGCTGGAGAAACCCTCGGGGGCGGCCTTTGAGGTGATGGCCGATCGGCTGGCCCAGTGGGCCGCGGGGGGAGACTTGGATTTTGTGCTGGAGTGGCTGGAGACTTGGTTCCACGACCTGGCCCTGCTGGGGGCCGGCGCCCGGGAGGAATGGCTGATCAACGCCGACCGGATGCCCCAACTGAACCACTGGCTGGGCCGCACCACCCCAGAGCGGGCGGCTCGTTGCCACCGTGACGTGCTGGCCACCCGGGCCGACCTTGCTTTGAACAACAACAAAACCCTGGCCCTGGAAGCCCTGTGGTTCTCGCTGAAGCGAGAAGTGAACTGATGTTACAGCGCCATGCCGCTCTTCAGCCGCTGGATGCGGTCTTCCAGGGGCGGATGGGTGGCGAGCAGCGCCCAGAACCCGCCGCCGCCGGAAATTTTCATGCTGGCCATGGAGGCGTGCTGGGTGTCGATCAACTGGGTGGTGCTCATCAACGATTGCAGGGCCCCCACCATTTTTTCGCGGCCCGCCAAGCGGGCGCCGCCGGCGTCGGCCCGGTATTCGCGAATGCGAGAGAAGTAGGCCACCACCATCGAACCCAAAATCCCAAGCAATATATCCAGCACGATGGTGACCGCGAAGCGCACCATGTAGCGCATGTCTTCCCGCACGTTTTGGGCAATGGCGAAGGCGATGATGCGGGCAAAGAACATGACGAAGGCGTTGACCACCCCTTGAATCAGGGTCAGGGTAACCATGTCTCCGTTGGAGATGTGGGTGATTTCATGGGCCAGCACACCCTCTAATTGGTTGCGGTCCATGCGGTTCAGAATGCCGGTCGACACCGCCACCAGAGAACGGTTTTTGCTGGGGCCGGTGGCAAAGGCGTTGACTTCGGGGCTTTCATACCAGCCCACCTGGGGCATGGTAGACAACCCAGCCCGGCGGGCCAGGGAGTGAACGGTGTTCACCAGCCAGCGGGTGTTTTCCTCTTGGGTGTCTGGGGCAATCAGTTTCACGCCCATCATCCACTTGGCCATCATGCGAGACAAGGCCAGGGAAATAAACGCCCCGGTAAAACCCCAGATCAAGCAGAAAATCATCAGGTTGGTGTAATGGATGCCATTCTGGGTGAGATAGGGCTGCACGTTAAATACCGCCATTACAATGGAAATGGTGGCCAGCACCAAAATGTTCACCAGCAAAAACAAGACAATGCGTTTTGCGAAGGCCATGGGGAGATTCTCCGTAAAGGTGAATAATCAGCGGCTTTCCAAACCGTTAGATCAGCCCCGCCCCCGAAAGGTTCAACCGGGCAAGCCGGATGGGAGCGGGCTTTGCGTAGAGGAATTTTAGCACGGATCACAGGTTTGGGAAGCGGGTCTTGGCCCCGCCCTTACAGGTCTTCTTTTTTCAGGTCGGGGGGCGGGGGAGTTTGGTTCATGGGGAAACTTTCCAAAGAGACCCAAGGCGTGAACCCAAAAAACCGAGCCAGCGGAATAAACGGAAGGGTTTTCAGCGTTTGATTGTATTGGCTGACCGACTGGTTGTAGCTCTCCCGATGGGTGCTCATTTTTTCTTCCAGGGTTTCCAGCCGGGCCAGAATATGTTCCCATTCCTCCCCCAGAGAATCACGATGGGCCGAGACCTGGGGGATTAACCCAGACAGGGCATAGGAAATCAGGTTGTCGGTTTCCATCCGCCGGTCGGGGGTAAGGTCCATGCCCAGGGCCTTGGCGCACAACATAGCGATTTCTTTTAGCTGGGGGTCCCCCGGCCCCATGGTTTGTTCCATCTGGGGCAAAATGCCATAGACCAGCCGGGCTCTCTCCCGCAGCAGCACGGTAAGCCCCCAAAAGTGCCCCCGCAATTCGTTGCGCAGGCTGTTCAGGCGGTCATACATAAAAATATGCGCCAACAGCGAAATCATTAAAAAGGCGAACAACAGCCCCATGGCTTCGGGGTTGCGGTGTTCTCCGGCTTCTGGATTGAGCGGCATGGCGTGGACGGCATGGGTGAAGGGATTGGATGGCAAACAGAATAATATCTCCCGGTCTGGCTGGGGGGTCAAGCAAAAAGGACGTGATCAAAAACCTAGAAAACCGGCGGAAAGACCAACTGAGATCTCCGCATAACCTATTTTTCCCCATCCCACTGGCCCCTTCCCTGGGGGAAGGGGGATGATTTTATTGGGGGGCTTCCCCCATTCCCCCTTTACGGCAAAAATCCGGGTTATGTAGAGGTTTCAAACCTGTCAAACAGGTGAACCGGAATCTTGCGATCAAGAGAAAGAAAAATAACGCAGAAAAAGATAAATAAAAGATAATGGAAAGAAACGAATAGGGAAGAGAAAAAGCCGGGCATTACATGCCCATGCCGCCTTCTCCGCTGTCGTCTCCGCTGTCATCGGGTACCGGGGCCACGATGCCGTCATCTCCCCCATCCATGCCGGGCTCTCCGGGGGAGTCTCCCGAATAGGTGTCCCCAGCGTCTCCCCCTTCGCTCCCTCCCTCGTCTCCGCCCATGCCGCCCATGGCCCCCTGCATGGGCTTCAGGGGGTCGGGGGAATCTGTGAAAAGGGTGCTTGCCCAGGTTGTGCTGGCGGCCAGGGCCAATGCCATCATGCTTAGAAAGATGGGTTTGAATGGGCGCGGCATGGGTGTGTTAGGGTTTGGGCGGGGGGAAGGCAACAAGGTTTTATTCTTCGAATGTTATTTCCCTCCCCATTCCAATATCCTACGCCGTTTTCAAAATAAATTCATCTCAGGCGTTTTTTTGCTTCCATGCTCGAAGCCATCGGCGATTCTTTTCAACCATTCGGGAAGCATAGACTGGAAGGAAGCCATTACTTCACCCATCGGATTCGATTTATTTCCCCTTCCCGTCGGGAAGGGGATGCTCCGTCAGGAGCAGGGGAGGAGTGCTGTTGGAAGGGACAAGGTGGGTATCCAGCGGTTAAACGCTTGAGCCTGTTTGATTGACCCGCCGGTAACGCAGGGGGGTGGTGCCATACCAGCGAATGAACGCCCGGTGAAACGAGGTGGGGTCTTGAAACCCGGTGCGCTCGGCCACCACTTCCAGCGGCAGTTTGGTTTCTGCCAGCATGCTTCCAGCCTGTTCACGGCGCAGAGAATCTTGCAGATCATGAAAGGTGGTGGCTTCTTCTTTCAGCCGATATTGCAAGGTGCGGACGGAAACACCCAGGCGGCCGCTGACCCACTTAACATCGCGGGAAAGATGGTTGGAATCCTCTTGGCGCAGCAGGTCGAGCACGGTGTGGGCCATGCTGGTTGGTGGATGAGCCGGCAGCAGGCGCTCCAATTGACCCAGCAATTCCGAGGACAGCGTGGGGTTCGACTGGGGAGAAGTCTGTTCAATCAGGCTGGCGGGGAACAGCACTTCGTTCACGGGTTGGTGAAACTTCACCGGGCACTGAAAAAGGTTTGCGTAAAACGAAGCCTCTGCCAGGGGGCCGTGCTGAAAGCGGACTTCTAAGGGGCTGCCGTCCTTCAGGCCCAGGCTGGCAAAATAGGCCAGGTTACTGGCCACGATATATTCAAAGCTCAGGGGCAGGTCATCGGCGCTGACATGCAGGGCATCTAACCGGCAGCGGTACACGTTGCCGTCTTTGCGGGTGCTGGGGCGAATATGATAATTCGCCCGCTGGATAAACATTTCGGCCAGTTCAATACCCACCCGGGCGTTGGGCATGCTGGCCATGGCATTTCCCATCAGGCCCATGTCGGCGGGGGTCATGGCCCGACCGGTTTCCAAAACCAAGTGAGACCCCCCGGCGTGCTGAAAGAGTTTTTGCTGCACGGCCTGTTGGATGGCGGGGGATACGGGCTGGAAAGGGTTGATTTGAATGGCCCGAACCAGGGCATCGTTGCCCACAAATGGGCCGGGGTCTAGGCCCAGCCGTTCGGTTGCCCGCAGCAACGGGCGCAAAAACATCGCCGGTTCAAGGGTGATCATCAAAAGGCCTTGGGGATAATCCCAGAATAAGTGGGAATATTATGTAAAATAATGGCGTTATTTTTATTACCCCCAGTGATTTGATTCTTATCGTTTTTAGTCGCCCAATGTCAATAAAATTGCGCGAAATGCTAATTTCTTGCGCCTAGGGCTAATGCTTTTGCACATTTAACCAGGATATTCTGGCCGCAATAGTTGTTGGGCAGGGAAAGAGTCAGCCGATAGTGGGTCTGGGCCCTCCCTCCAGGCTTGATTATCGGCTGGCTTTTTTTATCTCAAGTTCTCTTCATCAGAGACGCTATATGAACCTCGGCCAAAGGACCTGGGGCAATCCGCTTATAAATTCGATGTTAAATATTTGGGAGACATCTGGGTCATCGAAACAGCATCGGGGTATAAGCGGTAAATAAGGGCATGGACCGGGTGTAGGGGTCTTTTTATTTTTTAGGAACCGTTGTATATTTCTGGTACTGTTTCTTAATCATGAGCCAAAAAATAAGCTGAAAAGCCAGTGATAGGTCACTTTCGTGTGGGGGGCACACAAAGTTCTCGGAGGGTTCTCCCATGTCGTTTATGCACAAAATTTCTTGGGTGGGGTTGTTGTTTTTGACCAGCGTGCTGTCTGGCTGCGATATTCCCAAAGTGTACCGGGGAATTGACCACCTGCTGCCCACCTGCTTGTACTGCCCGTTTGTGCAGGCCACCCCACAGACGGTGGCGGAAGACCAAGCGAACGCTCCCATCACGTTGACCGTTACCGACTCCGACTCAACGGCGGTGACCCTGGCTGTGAAGGCCACCACCGCCAACGGCACCCTGACCTGCCCGGTGAATCCGAACACCACGGCGGGGAACCTGACCTCCGGGTTTACCTTCACCTTTAACTGCACCTATACCCCGAACCTAAATTATAACGGTGCGGATAGTTTCGACGTGGTGGCCACCGACAACGCTTTGCCCACGGCCAGCGCTTCCACCACCACCACCATTCCCATTACCGTTACGCCGGTGAACGATGCCCCGGTGTGGGGCACCAACCCGGCCACCATGACCTTTAACGAGGACACCCCCACCACCTTCACCGTGACCGCCACGGACGTGGACGGCCCGGCCCTGACCTTTGCGTCCTTTTCCACCCCCGCCAAGGGTGGGATTGGCTGCTCGGCTCCCAGCCTGGTGGGAATCACCTATACGACGACGTGTACGTACATCCCCGGCTTGAACAAGAACGGCGCTGACACTTTCTCCATGCAGGCATCGGATGGCACCCTCACCTCTGCCGCATCCGCCCTGATCGGAGTGACCATCAACCCGGTGAACGACTCGCCGGTGATTAACTCTGCCCCGGCCATCAACACCCCGGAAGACACCGCGGCCACCACTACCGTGAACGTGACCGATGTGGACGGCGTGGCCCCCACGGTGAGCGTGACCGGGGCCCCAGCCAATGGGGCGGTGGGTTGCGGCGCGGCCACCATGGTGAATGCCACCACCTGGACCTACGTTTGCACCTTCACCCCCAACTTGAATTGGAATGGAACCGACAGCTTTATTGTGCAGGCCAGCGACGGCTTGGCGTTTGTGAGCACCACCGTGGGGGTCACCGTGACCCCGGTGAACGATGCCCCGGTGATTACCGCCGCCCCGGCGCTGACCACCAATGAAGACACGGCGGGCACCACCACCGTTACCGTTACCGACGTGGACGGCCCCACGCCCACCTTAACCGTAAGCACGGTCCCAACAAAGGGCAGTGCCGCTTGCGGCACGGCCACCGTGGTGAATGCCACCACCTGGACCTATGTGTGCACGTTGACCCCCACCTTGAACCTGAACGGGGCCGACAGCTTCGCGGTGCGGGCCTCCGACGGCACCCTCACCTCCGCGCCGTCAACCATAACGGTGACCATCAACCCGGTAAACGACCCGCCGGTGATTAACTCTGCCCCGGCCATTACCACCCTGGAAGACACGGCAGGAACCACCACCTTGAACGTAACCGACGTGGACGGCGTGGCCCCCACGATCACCATTACCACCGCCCCTGCCCTGGGGGGGGTGACCTGCGGCGCGGCCACCGTGGTGAATGCCACCACCTGGACTTACCTTTGTACCTTTACCCCCACCCTGAACCTGAACGGGGCCGATAGCTTTATTGTGCAGGCCAGCGACGGGTTGGCGTTTGTGACTTCCAACGTGGGTGTGACCATTACCCCGGTGAACGATGCCCCGGTGTGGGGCACCAACCCGGCCACCATGACCTTTAACGAGGACACCCCCACCACCTTCACCGTAACCGCAACCGACGTGGACGGCCCGGCCCTGACTTTTGCGTCTGTGGCTGCCCCGACCAAGGGTGCCATCACCTGCGCGGCTTCCTCGGTTGTGGGTACCACCTATACTTCAGTGTGTACGTTTACCCCCACCCTAAATCTGAACGGGGCCGACAGCTTCACCATGCGGGCGACGGATGGCACCCTCACCACGGCCACTACCGCCGCGATAACGGTGACCATTACCCCGGTGAACGATGCCCCGGTGTGGGGCACCAACCCGGCCTCGATGACCTTTAACGAGGACACCGCCGGGAACTTTACGGTGACCGCCACGGACGTGGACGGCCCGGCCCTGACCTTTGCGTCCTTTTCCACCCCCGCCAAGGGTGGGATTGGCTGCTCGGCTCCCAGCCTGGTGGGAATCACCTATACGGCGACGTGTACGCACAACCCTGGCTTGAACATGAACGGCGCTGACACTTTCTCCATGCAGGCATCGGATGGCACCCTCACCTCTGCCGCATCCGCCCTGATCGGGGTGACCATCAACCCGGTGAACGACCCGCCGGTGATTACCGGGACCCCGGTGAGCCAGGCCTTCAACAGCGGCGTGGCCCAGAACCTCACCCTGGCCAATATGGGAATCACCGGCGTGACCGACCCCGACATTGCCACCAATGGCGATGTGCTGACCTATTCCATTGCCGGGCAGCCCACGGGCGCCCTGGCCTCGGTTCCCTTTGCGGTTGGGGCCACCACCGGCACCATCACGGGTACGGCCTCGGGAGAGGGAACGGTTTCCCCCGAACCCTACACCGTCACCCTCACGGTGACCGACAGCGGGGGCGGGCAGGGTGCCGGATTCAATATGTCGGCGTCTGCCAACGTGCCGTTCTCGGTGACCGACGTGACCCCGCCCGTGGTGCCCGTCGTGCATGTGAATCGGTCCACCGCGGGTCTGAATGTCCTTGAAGTCACCTTTTCTCCAGGCTCGGCCGATCAATCTGGAGTGATTATATGCCAGCACGTGAAAGGAACACCGGTTCCCACGGCAACCCTCGTGGCGGGGACGGGTGCTTGCAGTTCCGGAGTTTTAACACAGGCGGCAGCCTGGGCCGGGACCAGTTTCATCCCGGCGATCGCGGGAGGGCCTAATGATTTTGCCGTCTACGCCTATGATGAAGTGATGCTGCTGGGCCCCGGCGTGAACATTACCCTGACCCCGAAAACCGTGTTTGCCGGCGGTGGTTATCAAGCCTCTTTCATGACGCCCATCACTGGAGCGTTGGGTACCTTTGCCTTGGCTTCTGGGGCAAGCTCGGCTGGGGGTGCTGTCACCGACCCCGCCGGACGGTTTGTATTCACTTCTGATTTTGCGTCCAACACCGTGAGCGCCTACAGCATTGACCAAGTCACCGGTCTGGTCACCTCCGTGGGGGTGCCCATCGCCAAAACAACCACCGGGATGACCCTTTCCCGACAAATGGCCATTGACCCTGCCGGGCGCTATTTATATGTGGTGGGTCAAACTTCCAACAGCGTGGCGTCGTTTGCCATCGGCGGTACGGGCATCCTGACTGCGGTGACCGGTTCTCCGTACTCAACGATGGATGCGACAGCCGTGGCCACGTCTCCCCAATCCCTGGCTGTCCATCCCTCCGGGCAGCTCCTGTTTGTCAACAACAGCGGAGACAAGACGATGGCGGCGTTTGCCGTTGGCGGAGGAGGGGTGCTGACCCAATTAGATTTAAATCTGGGGGTAGGCGGGCTCCAAAACTTCGCTTTGACGCCCGCTCCGATGGCTTCCCTTTCGGTGGCGGTGACCCCGGGTGGTAACTGTGCTTATGTGGGAACGCAAACCGGGGTCGGCCAATACGGCATTTATGCCTACACGGTTAACATGGCGGCCACCCCCCCCTTTACCGCCGTCACGGGCTCTCCTTTCGTCAGTGCGACTCCTCCGAATCACATGACCACCAATTTAACTGGGTCGGTTCTCTATGCGGCGGGCGGCACCAGCTTGCAGGCATTTACGGTGGACCAAGTTACGGTCCCCTGTGCCCTGACCAGTGCCGCTACTTTGGCGAACGCGACCACTTCTCCGGAAGGCTTGACCCTAGACCCCACGGGCCAATACCTGTACATTCCGAACAATCAGTATAATATTGGCGTGGACGCGTTTTCGGTGGGTGCTACCGGAACGACCCTGAGCAAAATCGCCAATTATCCCATTCTCACCAATACCATGGATATCGCGGTGATCGGGTTGTGGCAGTAAGTCGGGTGAACGGTTCTTTCTAACAACACCTCTCCCCTTTGGGGAGGGGTGTTTTTTTTTGCATAGTCTCTACCCCGTACAACACCCCACCCTGGCGGCTTTCAGGGGGTGAGGTTTCATCAAGCGGAGAATGGACCTCACCCCACCCGCTGGCGCGGGCTGCCCCTCTCCCGATGGAGAGGGGCAATGCTCGAATCCATCGGTTATTCTTTTCAAGCGTTCGGAAAACAAACCCTGGACGGAAGCAGGCCATGCCCAAACGCCATTAAACTCCCCCTCTCTTCGGGAATGGGGGCGGTGAGGTTTCATCAAGCGGAGAATGGACCTCACCCCGCCCGCTGGCGCGGGCTGCCCCTCTCCCGATGGAGAGGGGCAATGCTCGAATCCATCGGTTATTTTATTCAAGCGTTCGGAAAACAAACATTGGACGGAAGCAGGCCATGCCCAAACGCCATTAAACTCCCCCTCTCTTCGGGAATGGGGGGGTGAGGTCCAAATACGGAAATCAGCGTGTAACTTGTCGGACTTAGGCAGAGGCTTTGCTAGTCTTGAATGTGATGCTGGATGGGGTGGCCGTGTTCATCCAGGTCATAGGGCCTGCCGCAGGCGCGGCAATGGGTGCGGTGTTCGTGCTTGCGGCGCAGCTTGGCTTGGTGGGCCCGCTCGCGGTTGATTTCATCCATGAACGACGAGCCCAGCAAACCGGCGGGCAGGGCAAACAAAATCACCCCGGCCACCTGGGTAAACCCCCCCACAAACCGCCCAAAGGTGGTGATGGGCACCACGTCGCCATAGCCCACGGTGGTCAGGGTGGTGACCACATACCAAAAGGACATGGGGATGGAGCCAAACTTATCGGGCTGGGCGTGGCGCTCGGCGTAGTACATCAGGGTGCCGGACAGGGTGAGGGCGATGACCCCCAGCATGAAGGTGAGCATCAATTCCTCTTTATGAGAGGAAATGCCCCGGCCAAGGGTGCGAAGGGCTTTGGAGTAGCGCCCAATTTTGGCCAGCCGCATAAACCGGAAAATCCGGGCCAGCCGGGCCATCCGCAGGTCGATCCCCAACAAAGATTGAATGCCAAACAGGCCCAGGTAAAACGGCAAAACGGAGATGAGGTCTATCAGCGCCATGGGGGTGAGGGCATAGGCGATTCTGCCCCCAAAGGGCCCATAGCCTTTTTCCACCGCGCACCACATCCGCATTCCGTATTCTACTGAAAATACAATTACAGAGATCAGGTCGAAGTAATGCAGCCAGGTGTGATAGCCGTGCCAGTACCCCTCGATGGTTTCCAAAATGGCCACAACCCCGTTGGCCACGATGAGCAGCAGCAGCAGCACGTCCACCCAGGTGGTGTAGCCATGGCCCCGCTCGCCCGGTTCCAGTTGAATATACACCCAGCGGCGCATGGAGGAGATTTCCTCCTGCAGCATTTCAGGGTGAGAAAGCCCCTTCAGCAGGCGGGGCACGTTCAGGGGGATGGGCGAAGTGGAAAAGGCGGGCAGCGACGGCATGGCGGCCATGCCGGGCAATCCTTTCCGTTTTGGCGGAACGGGCGCGGGGGCCAGGGCTTTAGACCCCGTGGGTTTCTTTTTTCCCGGCTTGGCCATCCGGTCCTCTCAACGTTGGCAAAAGGGGCTCCCTTGATTCAAATCTACCCAAATTTATTTCTACCAAACCCAACCCATCTCGTCCCCATTGGTCGCATCCAGTGCTGGGCCTAGTCTTTTTTCCAGCGCAACACCGGCTGGCGGGCGGCCCGGGTTTCGTCCAGCCGCCGCCGGGGGGCGGTGTGGGGGGCCGAATGCACGGTGTCTGGGTCGGTCTCGGCTTCGGCCAGCACGGCCTTCACCGCCATTACAAACCGGTCCAGTTCCTCCCTGGGCTCCGACTCGGTGGGTTCCACCATGAAGGCCCCCTTCACCGTCAGGGGAAAGTACACGGTGGGGGGGTGGAAACCATGGTCAATCAGCCGCTTGGCCAGGTCTAGGGTGGTGATGTTCCGCTCGGCCAGCCCCGCGTCGGTAAACACCACCTCGTGCAGGGTGGGGGTGGGGTGGGCGGGGGTCAGCACTCCCTCCAGTTCTTTCCGCAGGTAATTGGCGTTCAGCACGGCGGTGTCGGTCATCTCTCGCAGGCCCGGCCCCCCCATGGCCAGCAGGTAACTCCAGGCCCGCACCAGCACCCCCACGTTGCCGTGAAAGGCATGCAGGCGGCCGATGGATGTGGCCCCCAGGTCCTTCATCCGGTAGTTCGGCCCAGATTTTTCCACCACCGGTCCCGGTAAAAAGGGTGCCAGTTCCGCCGTGCAATGCACGGGTCCCGCCCCAGGGCCGCCCCCGCCGTGGGGGGTGGAGAAGGTTTTGTGCAGGTTCAGGTGCAGCACGTCCATGCCGTAGTCGGCGGGGCGGGCCACCCCCACCTGGGCGTTCATGTTGGCTCCATCGCAATACACATAACCCCCGTGCTGGTGCACCACCTTGGCGATTTCGGTGATGTTCTTTTCAAAAATGCCCAGGGTGTTGGGGTTGGTCAGCATCAGCCCGGCGGTTTGCCGGTCCATCTTGGCGGTCAGGTCGGCCATGTCAATGCAGCCATCGGGGCCGCTTTTCACTTCTTTCACCTGAAAGCCCGCCAGGGCGGCGGAGGCCGGGTTGGTGCCATGGGCCGAGTCCGGTACCAAAATCACCGGGCGTTGTTCGCCCCTGGCTTCTAGGGCGGCCCGAATCATCAGCACCCCGGCCAGTTCCCCATGGGCCCCGGCGGCGGGCTGCAGGCTAACCCCCGGAAAGCCCGTAATCTCGCTCAGCCATTCCTGCAGCTGATGCATCAAGGCCAGGGTGCCCTGGGTCAGGGGTTCGTTCATCAGAGGGTGAATTTGGTTGAAACCAACCAGGGCCGCCGCCCATTCGTTTAGGCGGGGGTTGTATTTCATGGTGCAACTGCCCAGGGGATACATGCCCTGGTCCACCGAGTAATTGGCCCGGGACAGCCGGGTGAAATGCCGCACCGCGTCGAACTCCGACAGGCGGGGCAGGCCCTCCAGGTTGTCCTCTCGCAGGGGCACCCCCGGAAGGGATTGTTCCACCGGGGGCAGCGGTACCGGCGCTTGCCGCAGGCTAACCCCTTGGCGATCCGAGGGGGGGTACTCAAACGACAACCGTTCGTCTTGAATGAATCCCATGGGTTTTACGGGCGTGTGGCTCATTGGGCGGCCTCCTTCAGCAGGGCGATGAGATTTTGCGCCTGGGCCAGGGTGTTGTTTTCGGTAAAGGCCGCCAGCAGGGTGTGGTCTTCGCCGGGAATCAACCGCCCCAGGTCCAGCCCCGGCACCAAGCCCTGGGCCTCTCCCAAGGCCACGATGTTTTGGGCCGGCACGGGGCACACCAGGGCCGTTTCGTTAAAGCGGGGCCCGGTATATCGCAGTTTGTAGCCCTTTATTTTCAGCGCTTCGCTCTCGAACCAGCGGGCCAAGCCCGCCGACTGCCGGGCAGCTTCTTTCAAACCCTCCGGGCCCATCAGGGTCAGGTGAATCACCGCCCGCAGCATCATCAAGCTTTGGTTGGTGCAAATGTTCGACGTGGCCTTTTCGCGGCGGATGTGTTGCTCGCGGGTGGACAGGGTGAGCACGAACCCCCGCCGTCCGTCGGCGTCTACCGTTTGCCCGCAAATGCGCCCCGGCATCTGCCGCAGAAATTCTTCCCGGGCCGCCATGAACCCTAGGTGGGGGCCCCCAAAGCCCATGGGAATGCCGAAGGCCTGGGCTTCTCCCGCCACGATGTCGAACCCCAGTTTACCGGGGGGTTGCAGCAGGGCCAAACTGTAAGGCTCGTTCACCACCGCCACGGCCAGGGCCCCTGCCCCATGGGCCGCCGCCGACTGACCAGACAGGTCCTCCACCACCCCGAACACGTTGGGGCTTTGCACCACCAAGCAGGCGGTGTCGGGGCCCAGCTTGGCCAGGGCCGCTTGGTCTACCCGCCCGGTCTTGGGGTCGGCGGGCAGGGTTTCCAGCTCCACGTCTAGGTAACGGGTGTAGGTCTCTACCACCTGCCGGTAATGGGGGTGCAGGGTGGCGGCCAGGGCCACTTTGCGGCGGCCCTTTTTAATGCGTAGGGCCATCAGCACGGCCTCTGCCGTGGCCGAGGCCCCGCAGTACAGGCTGGCGTTGGCCACGTCCATCCCCGTCAGCAGACAGGTGAAGGTTTGAAACTCGAAGGTGGCCTGGAGGGTGCCCTGGGCAATCTCTGGCTGATAGGGCGTGTAGGCGGTGAAGAACTCGGCCCGGCTGGTGAGGGTGCTGATGGTGAGGGGGATGAAATGGTTGTAGCACCCGGCGCCCAAGAAGCTGGTCATCCCGGCCCCCCGGTTGGCCTCCGCCACGGCGGCCATGTGGTCCATTTGGTCCGGTTCAGACATTCCCGGCGGCAGGTTCAGGGGGCGGTTCAGCCGGGCCTGGGGGGGAATGGACTCGAACAGGCTGTCTACGGAAGGAACGCCCATGGCCGTTAACATTTGACGACGGATGGCGTTGCTGTTGGGAATGTAGCGCATACCAAACAAACCCGAAATGAAGGGTGATGGAATAGAATCGCGGGAAAAATGAATGAAACAGCTTAGGCTAACATGGGAAAAACAGCGTGGGAATAGATGGAAAGAATAGGCGCCAAGGAAGAAGAATTTGGGCTGATGGAGAGCCTTTCACAAAAAACCGCCCTGTATTTCCAGCGGTTTTTTGTATAGAAAAGGGAGATCAAGTGAGCCTAGGAGAATGGGTAAAAACAGTTATTCAGGGGGTCGCCTTGCGTTTCGTGATAATACGAAACCCATACCTTGATAGAGCCATGGGGATTGGACTATAACCAAGTCAGACCCCCACGGGGGGGATTCTCTGCTTGCCACGGGAAAACCACATGGGGGCAGGTCACCAAAAAGGAGGAACCGACATGAGGAAGCACGTCCAACCCGCGCAGACCAGGGGTGTGTTTGTGGGGGTCTTCAAAACGAAAGCCCATAAGAACGCCCAAAGGAAAACCATGGTTGCGTTGCGAAACCTATTCACCGGAATGTTGCTGCTGGGGGTTTTCAGTTCAACCGCGTTGGCCCTAGACCCCGCGGCGGCGAAAAAATGGAGCGGACACTGGGACGCCATGGAAGACCCCCCGGAAAGCCCGGAGGTCTATTTTAACTATCACATCGAATTGACCAAAAATGGGTTCAAATGGACCAGTGCCCATCAGGAAGAACCTTATGGCCCAAATGAAACGCTTGATGAGGGCGAAGGAGTGTTTGTGGATGAACACCACGCCACAGACACTTCTAAAAATCTTCTTTTTACCCTGGTGGAAGGCGCCACCCCGCGTCAGAAGCGGCTGGTGGTGAAAGCGTTGAAAGAACCCCAGGGCTCGCTTGAAAATACAGGAGTAGACTATACTTTTTTCTTCATCCCAGACACCTTTCAGGCCGGGTTTGACTGCGAGAAGGCTTCTACCCCCATCGAAAACACCCTGTGCCATGACAGGCGGCTGGCCCAGGCCGACAAAGAAATGGGCGGGTTGTTCAAGGAGGCCAAAGGCAAATTATCTAAAGATGCCGTGGCGGGTCTGGTGGCGGACCAAAAACAGTGGGTGACCCAACGCAATGCCTGCATGAAGGGGAAAGAGGTGAATGCATCCTGCCTCAGGCGGTCTTATGCCCACCGGTTGGCTGCCCTGGAAAAAATCATAGACCCCTCCTTGGGAAAAGGCCCATTGTTCGACGCGGAATTCCTGGCGGGCTTGTATAAAAAAGGAGGCCATCTGGGGGCAAACACCATCATTCAATTGCTGCTGTTGGATTTTGAAGGGGGCAAAGAAACAGCGGTGGAGTTAACCCAAAGACAGAGTACCTACAAAGCTGAAATCACCCCAGCAAAAACAACTATAACCGGGTCTTATTCCTTCTCCTATGTTTGCTATCCAGCGGATTGCGAGAAGGAAGTGACGTTCCACTTGACCGCGGATAAAAACGGGAACATTCAATTTGACCGTCAAGAAAAATCAAATGAGGAGGCCGGAAGCTCAGAAGATCAATAAAATATTTTCAGTGGCAGGCCCTTCCTCTTTCTGGCATCGTGGAAAACCACCTGCGTTCTTCCGGGGGTTTCCACGATGCTTGTTTTTTCTTACCCGGAAATAAATAATCACATGGATGTATGATTCTGTACCGCCATATCACCCTGCACCCTCATTCATTCTCTTAGCGGCACCCATGGCCAAGAAGGTATCTACCAAGGAAATTGGGCTGATTTTGGCCCCCCACCTGCTGAAAACCGAAGACCTGCATTATGGCTATTGGAAGGGGCTGGCGGTCAACCTGACCAACCTGCCCAAGGCCCAAGAGGCTTACACGCAGCACCTGATCAGCCACATTCCCCAGGGGGTGAAAACCATATTAGACGTGGGGTGCGGCACGGGGCACTTGGCCCAGCGGCTGCTGGCCAAAAAATACCGGGTGGAGGGCGTGTCGCCCTCGCCGGTGCTGTCGGACATGGTGGAAAAGCGGCTGGGGAAGGCCTTTCCCCTGCACCGCACCACCATGGAGGGGCTGAACCTGGACCGCACGTTTGACCTGGTGATGTTTTCGGAAAGTTTCCAGTACATTCCCCCCCAAGCCAGCCTGCCCATGTGCCGCACCCTGCTCAAGCCCGGCGGGCACGTGTTGATCTGCGATTTTTTCCAGAAGGAAGGCACGGGAGACAGCGCCCTGAAAGGCGGCCACCTGCTGAAGGGGTTTTATGATTACCTGGCTACCCAGCCCTTTACCGTGGTGAAGGACCTGGACATTACCCCCCACACCGCCCCCAACCTGCAACTGGTGGATGACATGCTGACCCAGTGGGGCCTGCCGGTGTGGGACACCTTTGGCTATTACTTCAAAAGCAATCACCCTTGGCTGAGCGCCCTGTTTACCCGCATGTTCCGCCGCAAGCTGGAAAAAGTGCGCTTCAAGTATTTTTCGCACCAGCGCAACGCCAAAACCTTTGCCCAGCACAAAAGTTACCGGCTGCTGCTGCTGCAATTGAAATCCAACGGCGATCAAACCACGGCAGACCCGCGCCCGAAACTTTCCCCAGCAAAAAAAACCACGGTTCGGCCGGGGAAACCGGCCCGCAAGCCTGCTATGAAATCAGCAGGGAAATCAGGGGGGAAGTCAGGGGGAAAACCCCGCCCGCGGTGAATGCTCCTGCCAGGACTCGAACCTGGAACTGAGCTTTAGGAAAGCCCCGTTTTATCCCGTTGAACTACAGGAGCAATGGCGGTAGGAAAAGCGAAATGTTGGAAAGCCTGGGGGTGATAGGCCCCTGGTCATCCAACATAAAGGCGGTGGGGGGGGCTGTCAACGGAAGGGCTTTCCCCGTCGGGCCTGCCCGATGGCTGGCAGATTGGCTTCGAACAGGGGGGTCTTTCTATCGGGTCTTTTTCTATCTGGCCGGTTGCTCCCTGTGTTTCTTGCTCACCCCCAAATCTCCCTCGTCATGGCGCCATCCTCCCCCAGCTCTCTCATCCGTGTGTGGTGCGATGGTTCCTGCTCCCCCAATCCCGGTCCTGGGGGGTGGGGGGCCATCATCGAGCAAAACGGCACCCGCCGGGAAATTTCCGGGGCTGCCCCCAACGCCACCAACAACATCATGGAAATGACGGCGGCCCTGGAGGCCCTGAAGCAAACCCCCCCTGGGGCCCAGGTGGAGGTGACCACCGACAGCCAGTACCTGGTGAAGGGCATGACCCAGTGGCTGGCGGGGTGGAAGCGGAAAAACTGGCGCAAGGCCGATGGCCAGCCAGTGATGAATCAAACGGTGTGGATGGCCCTGGATGAAGCCGCCCGCGCCCGGCAGGTGACCTGGGTGTGGGTCGAGGGCCACAACGGCCACCCGGAAAACGAACGCTGCGATGAACTGGCCAATCAGGCCCGCAGGGCAACTTGATGAGAGCCACAAAAAAAATCCCCCCTCCCCGGTGACACCGGAAAGGGGGGACGGGCGGCATCCTGCCAACCCCTAATTGGCAAAAATTCGGTTGCCCCCCGAATGGCAGCCCATGGCGTTGCACGAGCCCCCGGATTGTTGCGAGACCATGGCCGTGTCCACGGTTTTATGGACTTTGGCACTGTAAGTCCCAGGGGTTCCAAAGCCACTCCACCAGAAATTTCCCAGTTTGTCGGTCATCAGGGTGTAGGGCATTCCAACCACGGGGGTGATGGTTACGGTGGCCCCCTGAACGGCGTTGGTTCCCGTGGTGCTGTCATACACCGTTCCAGCGATGATAAAGGCGTGCTCACCCATGTTGTGGCACCCGGCGGTCATGCAGTCGGTCCCCGGGTTATGGGACCCTTCCCCATCTCCTCCTCCGCAGCCAGCCAGGGCCAGCAGTCCGGCCGTCATTCCCGCCATCCACACTCCGCGCATCGTCATCCAGGCACCCATCCGTTCTTTCCTTTCCTAGACACAACCTTGGCCGCCACCCGGAACGTTACCAATTCCGGCCCTGTTGATGGGGTTTTCTGGTGGAAGCTCTAGGGTAGTGTTGCGTTTTTGTTGAGGGTTCAAGTTGAACTCACAAACCTAGCCTTGGCTTAAGCCCAATTGGCCATGGATGTAGATTTGTTAGGTTTATGTTAGCACCGGTTTTGGTGGGATGCAACATTGTCATAAAATACACATTAATCGGGCAGATGTTTGTATAGTTTGCCCCTGAAATGCCGATACACCCTTAGGACAATCCAATCACCAACCCAAGAATTCACCCATTTCAAGCCAAATCCCATGGGAAAACGCGCAAATTTACTTCGTTATTTGGCTGGAATGCTGACAGGCCCATGGGCCTTTGCCGTGTTGCTGGGGAGTCTTGCCAGTTGCGCCGGATCGGAACCCCAGGGGGCCAAATGGCCCACCGTGCGGGAGGAACTGGCGGTGTATGACCAGCAGATGAACTGGGGGCTGATTTATTATCAAAGCTGGATCAAGGAGAAAAACCCCCGCTATTTGGTGCTGTCCAGGGAGCATATCTTCACGGCGGTGAATCACTATCATTACCTGCAGCGGGAGATGGGCACCGGATTCCCCGACTATTACATTGTGAACCGCCGGCGGAGGATTGGCTGCACCTACCTGAAAGAGCTGGACGCCGCCGCCCTGCGCTATCAGGTGGACCTGCCCAATACCAGCGATTCTGGCTGCTGGCCAGACTGACCCCGTGACCTGGGGGGCCAGCCGTGATACAGGAAAAGGGAAGCTTAACGAATGCTCCCCCTTTCCCTTTTCGGTTATCCATGAACCTGGGTTTTGTGTTCCGCGTGTTGTTTTCCCTGGCGCTTTTTTTCGGGGGGCTGCTGTGGGTCTTTCCCCTGGAGGTGGTGGGCTGGTCGGCGGCGGCCTTGGCGCTGGCCACGGGTTGGGCGGTGGTGTTTCGCCGCAGCCTGCGGGTGGTGGTGAAACCCCCGCCAGGCCTGAACCCGGCCTTGGCCCAGTTGCTGCGGGCCGCCCGTGCCAAAGCCCAGGCCAAAGAGTCCTCCCCAGCGGCCGCCCAGGTGCTCTCAACCCCACTCTCCCGGTTGCCCGCCGAGCCCGCCGAGCCGGGCCAAATCCCCAGCGGGGTCTTTGGCGGGTTTCAACAGCACCTGAACGCGCTGGAAGGCAAGCCCGCCGCCCCGGCCGCCAAATCACGGGTCAGCGGCAAGCCCGCCCGGTCTCCTGTGCCCCCCGCCGAGGAAGACGAACCCACCGTGGAAATCTCCAAGGCGGGCCGTAAACTGGCCGAAAAGAAACCCAGGGAAGCCAGGATGGGAGGCTATCCCGCGCCCGGCACGCCCATTCATCCCGCGGGTGCTCCCCCCAAAACGGCCGCCAGCCCAGGTGCTGCGAATCGAGCGAATCTCGAAGCGCCCCAGCCCCAACCTACATCCGTCGAATCGAAGGAGTCTAACCTGGGGGAGCCCCTGCTGCCCCCCGGCCAAGATCTGTTCAGCGACCTGCGGCCCTCTCTAGACGAAGTCTCTGCCGCCAAGCCTGCCGCCAAATCTGGGCGGCTAGACCCAGCCCGCCCGGAGAAAATCCGGCAGGCCCTGGGCACCGGCGCCGGCCCCGCCGCCGAGGATGCCGCCGCCCTGCTGGATGCCTTTGACCGGGCGGTGCTGCGCCGGGACGCCCAGGCGGCCAGGGAATCCTATGAAAAGTTTGAGAGCCTGGCCGCCAAAGACGCCCTGCTGGGCCGGGGGGCCCTGGGCCGCCGCGGCGAGGAAGCCCGGGTGCGGCTGGCGGTAACCGAGGGCGACCCCAGCGAAGCCGCCGCCATGCTGGAAACGCTGCTGGAAGACTGGCCCGCCCCGGAACCCGCTGAATTGGAGGAGTTGATGGGGCGCCTGACCGAAGGGGCCGACCCCGCCCAGCGGCCAGCCCTGCGGGTGAACCTGCTGCTGAAGGTGTTGGCTATCCACCGGAAATCCGCCAACCAGGGGGCCATGGACCAAGTGTATGGCCTAATTGTGGGGGCCCAGGAGCAGGCGGGGGACCCCAAGCGGCTGGTGCAGTTCCTGAAAAATCAGCTGGCCCTGAAGAAAGCCCTGGGCGACACCCAGGGGCAAACCGCCCTGGCCGACCGCCTGGGCAAAGAATTGTTCCGCCTGGGAGACAACGAAGGCGCCAAGGAATATTATGAAATGGCCATTGGTTTGAAGGAGAAGTAAAACAAGAGCAGGAAATCGGGCACGAATTATTAGGGTATTCCCATGCGAATTGAAAATGGTCTAGGGCCAAAGAAATTCTCCCCCAGAAAAATGCCCGACTGGGAATCGGATACAATGCAAAACTGTGCAAATTTGTTCGTGAGGCATGGTCTTTAGAGGCGGCCATAAAAAAAATCAAAAAGTTTAGAAAAAGCTCACTTACGCATCCGCGAAATCTTTTCAAGATAGATCAAATTCCATGACCTCTCCTCCCAATTCCTCTAAATCAACCTCCCCCTTTCTGGCCTCCAGTCTTCTCCGCACCCCCATTCAGCGGGTGCTTGCCCGGGGGCAAGCGGGGGAGAAGGTGCGGGTGCAGGGCTGGGTGCGCACCCGGCGCGACAGCAAGGGGGTCACGTTTTTAGAGCTGAACGACGGCTCGTGCCTGGCCCATTTGCAGGTGGTGGCCGAGGCCGGGCACCCGGCCCTGAGGGAGCTGGCCCCGGTGACCACCGGCTCGGGGGTGGCCCTGGAGGGCCTGCTGGTGCAAAGCCCCGGCGCCGGGCAGGCGGTGGAACTGCGGTTGGAGCGGGTGCTGCTGGCCACGCCCTCTCACCCGGAATATCCCCTGCAAAAGAAGCGGCATACCCTGGAATACCTGCGCACCATTGCCCACCTGCGCATGCGCTCCAACACCCTGGGGGCGGTGTTCCGGGTGCGGGACCGGCTGTTCCACGCCATCCATGGGTTCTTTCGGGAGCGGGGGTTTTTGTTTCTGGCGGCGCCCATCATCACCGCCAGCGATGCCGAGGGAGCGGGGGCCATGTTTCGGGTGACCACCCTGGATGTGGAAACCCCCCCCCGGTCTTCCTCCGGGTCGGTGGATTGGTCGAAAGATTTCTTTGGCAAGGGGGCCCACCTCACCGTGTCGGGCCAGTTGGAGGGCGAAGCCTTTGCCTTGGCCTATCACGACGTGTATACCTTTGGCCCCACCTTTCGGGCGGAGAACTCCAACACCGCCCGCCACGCGGCGGAGTTTTGGATGGTGGAGCCGGAAATGGCCTTTGCCGACCTGGCCGCCGACCGGGCCCTGGCCGAGGCCTTTGTGCGGGAGGTGCTGGGCCAGGTGCTGGAGCAATGCCGAGAGGATTTCGCTTTGTTTGAGAAACACTGGGAGCCAGGGCTGTTGGCCAAGCTGGACCACGTGGTGAAGTCATCCTTCGAGGTGATGGATTACGGCGAGGCGGTGGGCCATTTGGAAACATCCGGCGAGGCGTTTCAGTTCCCCGTGAGTTGGGGGGCCGACCTGCAAACCGAACACGAACGCTGGCTGACCGAAAAGAAAGTGGGCCGGCCCCTGTTTGTGGTGAACTACCCCAAGGCCATCAAAGCGTTTTACATGCGGGCCAACGATGACGGCCGGACGGTGGCGGCCATGGACCTGCTGGTGCCAGGGGTGGGAGAAATCATTGGGGGCAGCCAGCGGGAAGACCGGGAAGACGTGCTGAGGGAGCGGATGAGAGAAATGGGCCTGCCCCTGGAAGACTATCAATGGTATTTAGACCTGCGGCGCTATGGGGGGGTTCCCCACGCGGGGTTTGGCATGGGGTTCGACCGGCTGTTGATGTACATCACCGGCATGAGCAACATTCGCGACGTGATTCCCTTCCCCCGGGTGCCGGGGTATGTGGAATTTTAACCGGCTGGCTTCCGATTTTTTGCTTTCACCCGCCGTTCCTGTGGCGCGCCGTTGGCCTTAAGTGTGGGTGGGGTGGGCCGCGATGCGGCGGATCATCTGTTGGATGATGTGATCCAACTCGGCATCGCTGGGGTTGGGGTCTAAAATCACCGAACCCTCCTGGGCGTAATGGGCGGGCACCGCGTTCATGGTGGCGGCGAACAAATCCTCCACGCAAATGCGGCAGCCGCAAAACCCCTGGGCTTTTTGCAGGGCTTCCCGCATGCGCTTCACCACCCGCAGTTTGTTGCGGTTTTGAATGGTGCTCAGGTTGTAACCGTTTACCACCAAAGGTTCAGGAATTTTCATAAGAACCTGTTTGATTTGGGGGAAATAAATAAAATGGGATATTTTTCTGTCAACCTAAGGCCATCATAATCCAATTCCACTGAAAAAAATAAGCCCCCCATGGAATTTAGCCCCAACCGCCCGTGAATATTCTCCGCTCTGAAGCCATTGTGCTGCGCCGCCGTGACTTCAAGGAGCGGGACCTGCTGGTGACCCTGCTCACCCGGGACCGGGGGCGGCTGGACGGGGTGGCCAAGGGGGCCCGGGCCCTCACCGGGCGGGGGGCCGCCTCCTTTCAGGCCCTTACCCATGGCATGGTGTTTTTTGGGGAGAAACCCGCTGGCGGGCTGGTGTCCATCCGCAAGTTAGACCCCCTTCCCCCCCATTTTACCCTGCAGCCCGACTACGACGGCTTTCTGCTGGCCAGTTACTTCAGCGAATGGCTGATGCTGTGCGAGGTGTCTCCCGCCGACGCGGAGCGGTGGTTTCTGCTGCTGCTGGGGGGGTTAGAGCAATGCCTGGAGGCAGTCACCCAGCCGGATAGCGCGAATCCTGGGGCGCATGCCCAACACAACCCAGAGAAGCCGCAGGATGCTGACCCGGAGATTGGAACCAAAGCCCACCGCTTGGCCTTGGCTCGGCTGGAATTTGAATTGAATCTGCTGGATTGCCTGGGGGTGCAGCCCAAATGGAGCCGCTGCGTTGGCTGTGGCCGGGTGTTGTTCAGCGGGGGACCTGGGCGCTGGGCTCCGGCGGAGCCGGGCCCTTTTCAGTTGGATGCCCCCAGCGGGGTGCGCTGCCCGACCTGCGCTCTGCCGCCCCATGGCCGGGGCAGCCGCCATGCCTTCCCTCTCACCGCCGCAGAGCTGGGGTTGATTGGGGCCCTGCGGGACCCGGACCGCATGGAACCCCCGCCCCCGGCCCCTGGGGCGCTGGCGGGGCTGGAGCGGGCCGTCACCGGGTTTTTGGAGTTTCACGCCGGGCGGCTGCCCCGTTCTCTGGCGTTGCTGCCCCCGTCATCTTCGCCCAAGAATTCTTAAGACTTTGCAGGGGTTGTATGATCGGCCCTTCCCACAACAGCATCCCTCCCTGGCGGCTTCGCCGCCCGTCCCGATAGTCGAATCCATCGGTTATTCTTTTCCACCGTTCGGTTGGTGAAGCCAGAAGCAATCCCTTCACCCACCGGCTTCATGCCGTTCTCAACAGCACCCCTCCCTGCCGCCTTTCAGGCGGCTGTCCCTCCCCATTCGGAGAGGGACAAAACGATTTAAGCCACGGGGTGGAGATCAAATCCGTTCCGTTGGAATAAACTGGTTGGAAGCAAGCGCATAACTTGTTGGCTTCGAACCCTTGTTTACGCTTGGCTGTCTTGAAATTCTTCCAGCCAGGCCATTTGGATGGCTTCCAGGATTTTTTCGTTGGAGCGCTCCGGCTCTCCGGTAAACCCGGGAATGGCCAGAACCCGCTCCCGCAGGGCTGTGAAGCGCAGGGTTAGGGGGTCCAGTTCCGGCTCGGCCTCGTGCAAAATCAAGGCGATGTCTTCCACGTCGGTCCAGGTCAGGGTCATGGGGTCTCTCGTTCTTTGTGTTCCTGATAAAACTCTTTCAGCTCTCGCAGGGCCGCGGTGGAAATAATGGCATCGGCCAGGGGGCGGGTCAGGTCCCCCAGCCGGTCCATTTCGGCCTTCAGCCGCCAGGGGTCCCGCCCTTCCGCCGCCGCCGATACCTGGGTCATTTGCACGCGGATGGCCTGCTGGGTTTCTGGGGTAAACAGGGCCTGGGCCTGGGGCCAGGCTTTTTCAATGCCCCGGAACACCGCCTGGGCCGTCAGGCGGAATTCCACCAACTGGCGCATGGTTAAATCTTCCATGCCGTGTTCCACCGCGTCTTCCATGATGCGGTCAATCTCTCGGCTGGTCAGTCCGTGGGAGGGGATCACCTCGATGGAGGCGGCCTTGCCGGAGCGTTCTTCCTCCGCCGCCACGGTGAGAATGCCGTTGGCGTCCACGGTGAAGGTGACCTTCACTTTGGGCAGACCCGCGGCCATGGGGGGCAGCCCCCCCAGCTTGAAGCGCCCCAGGTTTCGGCAGTCCCGCACGAACTCCCGCTCTCCCTGGTAAATGTTCAGCTCCACGGCGGTTTGGTTGTCGGCCGATGTGGTGAAATACTCGGTGGCCTGGGCGGGAATGGTGGAGTTGGCATTGATGATTTTGGTGAAAGTGCCCCCCATGGTTTCCAGCCCCAGGGCCAGGGGGTTGACGTCCAGCAGCACGTAGTCTTTGCGGTGGCCCCCCAGCATGTGGCCGTGCACGGCGGCCCCCACCGCCACCACTTCATCGGGGTTGATCGCCACGTTGGGCCGCCGCCCGAAAAACCGTTCCACCTCTTGGCGCACCAAGGCCACCCGAGACATGCCCCCCACCATCACCACCTCGGTGATTTGCTGGGGGTCCACCTGGCCCATGGCCAGGGCCGCCCGGCAGCTTTCCAGGGTGGCGGCCACCAGGGGGGCCGCCAGGGCGTTCAATTCCTCTCGGGTAACCCTGCCGCTGAGGGCACCCGCCCCCAAGTCTATCCGGTAATCGCATTCCAGGGCGGCGGAAAGTTTCCGCTTCACCCGCTCGGCTTCGCGCAGCAGGGCCGCCTTGGCCAGGGGTTCCGCCAGGGGGGCAGCTGGGTGGCGGGCGGCTAGGTGTTCGGCCAGGGCGTGGTCCAAGTCGTCGCCCCCCAGGTGGGTGTTGCCGTGGGTGGCCACTACCTGAAACACCTGGCCGTCCAGCCGCAAAATGGAAATATCAAACGTTCCGCCCCCCAGGTCATACACGGCCACCAGGCCCTTGGCTTTTTGCTCCAGCCCATAGGCCAGGGCCGCGGCGGTGGGCTCGTTCAGAATGCGTTCCACCTCCAGCCCGGCCATGCGCCCGGCGTCGCGGGTGGCCTGGCGCTGGGCGTCATCAAAATAAGCCGGCACGGTAATCACCGCCCGGCGGATGGATTCTCCCAGGGCGGCCTCGGCCCCGGCTTTCACTTCTTTCAAAATTTGGGCGGATATTTCTTGGGGGGTAAACCCCTGGCCGTCGGCCATGACCTTCACCAGTTTCCGGTCGCCCCCTTCCACCCGGTAGGGAATGCGGGGTAGTTCCTCGGCCAGGTCCTCCAGGCCGCGGCCCATCAGCCGCTTGATGGAAAAAAACGTGTCGCCGGGGCGGGTCAGGCGGTGGGGCACGGCTTGGCGGCCCGCCACCCAGCGCCCCTCCACCCGCACTGCCACCGAGGGCACCAGGGGGCCGGGGGCACCGGGAGGGGTGAGAGCTTCGGGCCCCTGGGGCAGCACCGCCGCCGCCAGACTGTTGGTGGTGCCCAGGTCAATGCCTAAAATGCGGTCGGAGGGTTTCAGGGTCATGGCGCGTGGTTTACCTTCCCGCCAGTTGTTCGCTGGCCTCCCACAGCCGCAGGGCCGCGTCGCGGTCCAGGGCGTGGCGGGCCAGGGGGCCCGGCTTGCGGTCGAAGAAATACCAGCCGTTCTGTTCCGGCGGCAGGGCCGCCCCGGCCAGCCACACCAGGGTGTCGGCGCCTTTTTCCGAGCTGCGGAAGATCAACTTCCCCAGGGCGTTGGCCCCCCACTTGGAAATCCCCCGGAGGTTAGAGAAAAACCTGCTGTTCACCACCCCTGGATGGAAACAATAGGCCTTTAGTCCCTCGGCCCCGTGGCGCCGGGCCAGTTCGTAGGTAAAGTAAATATTGGCCAGCTTGGTGCGCCCATACACCGGCCAGGGAGAAAAATGTTTCTTGCTCTGCAAGTCGGCCATGTACAGGGGAGAGATCATGTGGGCCCGGCTGCTGGTGGTGATGACCCGCCCCCGGGCCGCCAGCAAGGGTTTCATCAGCAGGCGGGTGAGCAGAAAGGGGGCCAGGTGGTTCACCTGAAAGGTTTGCTCCAGGCCGTCGGTGGTCATTTCGCGGGTGGAGGAAAACAGCCCGGCGTTGTTGGCCAGCACGTCCAAACGCTCCACCGCCGCGGTAACCTCTCGCCCCAGGGCCCGCACGTCGTCCAGCCGGGTCAGGTCGGCTTGGTGAAAGGTGATGTCTCCTTGGTGCCGCCCATAGGTTGTGGTCAGTTCCTTGACCAGATCCCGCCCCAGTTCAGCGTTGCGGCCATGGACCAGCAGCCGGGCACCGCCCTGGGCAAAGGCATGGGCCGCCGCCCGCCCGATGCCCGTGGTGGCACCGGTGAGCAGGATGGTTTTGTTTTGAAAAGCAGGGCTGGCCATGGATGAACCCGATACAGGTGTAAACGTGAAACGTAAGCGCTATGAAAAACGTATTCTCGCTGCCTTTCTGGCAGCAACCCCTCCGGCTTTATTCTGCCGAAAGTTTGACCAGGTATTTTTCCTGGTTCAGCAACTGCTGAATGCGGGTCAGGGCTGGGGCTTCTGGCAAGGCCGTCTCCAGGGCTTCGGTCAGCAGCCGGTCCCGTTCCGTTCGCAGGGCCTGCAGTTGCCGGTTCAAACCACCGCGGGTGTGTTGTTGCTCCGCTGGGCCAGATTCCTCCAGTTGTTCTTGCAGGTTGAACATGTCGCGCAGAAAGCCTTCCGGCAGGGCTTTGGGGTCGGGGGTAAACCCGGCCCGGCGAGACAACTCCGCCAGCAGATAGGCCCCCCGGGCCGCGGGGTCCAAAAGCATTTTGTAGGCGGCATTCACCGCCGAGGACAGCCGCAGGGCCAGGGCGGGGCCCAGGGCCGAGTCTCCCCGGTGCAGGTCCGGGTGCAGGCGAAACCCCAGCCGCCGCCAGCGGTCGCTCAGCAGGGCGGTGTCCAGCGCCATGGCGGGGGGCAATCCAAACCAGCCAAAAAAATCCAACCCTCCGGGGGAAGTTGGATTCAGGGCCAGCAGGGCGCCGCAGGCCAAGCACACCAAGCGGCTTTCCACGGGCTGGCCGCAGGCCGGGCAGGGCTGGCCAATGGCCGGGGGGTTTGGGGGCACGGTGTTCGGGGCGGTCATGGCTCACAGCCGGGGTCAGCCGGTTTTTTCCTGGGGCTGGGCCCCCTGCTTGCTCTTGTAATCGGCAATGGCCGACTTGATGGCGTCTTCCGCCAGCACCGAGCAGTGAATTTTCACCGGCGGCAGGGCCAGCTCTTCCACGATGTCCATGTTTTTAATCTGCAGGGCTTCGTCTAAGGATTTTCCCTTCACCCATTCGGTGGCCAGAGACGAGGAAGCGATGGCAGAACCACAGCCGAAGGTTTTGAACTTGGCGTCTACGATTTTGCCTTCTTCCACTTTGATTTGGAGTTTCATCACGTCGCCGCATTCTGGGGCCCCCACCACGGCGGTGCCCACGTCGGCGGAGGATTTGTCCAGGGCCCCCACGTTGCGGGGGTTGTTGTAGTGGTCAATCACTTTGTCGCTGTAGGCCATGGTTTGCTCCCTGTTGTTTGCGTGAGTCTGGATGGTTTTCTTGTGATGTATGCTTGTTCTTTGTTTTTTTGTGATTGAGACCTAGGCATAACTTGTATGCATAGCTTGTTTCCCATCCCCCTGCCCCCTTCCCTGGGGGAAGGGGGATGATTTCATGAGGGGGCTTCGCCCCCATGCCCCGTTTTCAAGGCAAAAACCCTGGTGCTGCGGGTCTTATATTCTTATCCTTGAGATTCTGTCCCTCAATGGGCCTGCTGCCACTTCACTTTCGACAGATCAATGCCCTCCTGGGCCATTTCATACAGGGGAGACATTTCTCGCAGACGGTTCACCACCGCCGTTACCCGCTGAATGACGTGGTCAATTTCTTGTTGGGTGGTGAAGCGCCCCAGGCCGAACCGAATGGACGAATGGGCCAAGTCGTCGCCCACCCCCAGGGCCCGTAGCACGTAACTGGGTTCCAAACTGGCCGAGGTGCAGGCGCTCCCAGAAGACACCGCCACGTCGTCCATGCCCATCAGCAGGCTTTCTCCCTCCACATAAGCAAACGACAGGTTCAGGTTTCCGGGGTGGCGCAAGGTGGGGTGGCCGTTCAGCTTGATGTGCCCCAGCCGCTCGGTGATGCCCTGGTGCAGCCGCTCCCGCAGGGCCAGAATGCGCTGGGTTTCGGCCTGGCCTTCCGCCGAGATCAGCCGGGCGGCCTCGCCAAAACCGGCAATGCCCGGCACGTTGAGGGTTCCCGAGCGCAGGCCCCACTCGTGCCCCCCCCCATGCAGCAGGGGAGACAGTTTTACCCGGGGTTTGCGGCGGCGGCGGACGTAGAGCGCCCCCACCCCTTTGGGGCCGTAAATTTTATGGGCCGACATGCTGAGCAAGCCGATGTTCATGCGGGCCACGTCGATGTTCATGTGGCCCACCCCTTGGGTGGCGTCGGTGTGGAACAGCACGTTTTTGTCCGCGCAAATTTTGCCGATCTCTTCCAGGGGGTGCAGGGTGCCGACCTCGTTGTTGGCGGCCATCAGGCTCACCAGCAGGGTGTCTGGGGTCATGGCCCGCTCCAGTTCTTCCAGCGAGATCGAGCCGTTGGCGTCCACCCCCAGCCATGTCACCCGGAAGCCCTTGCTTTCCAGGTACCGCGCGGGGTCCAGCACGGCTTTGTGTTCGGTGCGGCAGGTGATGATGTGCCCGCCGTTTTCTCCCAAAAACTGGGCGGCCCCCAAAATGGCCAGGTTGTTCGACTCAGTCGCCCCAGAGGTGAAGATGATTTCTTTGGCGTCGGCCCCCACCAGGGCGCCCACTTGCTGCCGGGCCCGGTCCACCGCCTCTTCGGCCTCCCAGCCAAAGGCATGGTTGCGGCTGGCGGCGTTGCCGAACTTGTGGGTGAAGTAGGGCAGCATGACTTCCAGCACCCGGGGGTCCACCGGGGTGGTGGCGTGGTTATCCAGGTAAATGGGCGTTTTCATGGGCCTTTGGGTCAAGGGTGGGGTCTTCCCGGCCAAAAATAATTTCGGCCAGGGTCAGGGTATCCATGAACAACTGAAAGCGCCGTTGCACCACCCGCATGGGTTTCATGGTGGGGCAGGATAAGGTGAGATCACAGCCGGTGCCGGTGCCGACGCAGTCCACTAGGTTCACCGGGCCTTCCAGGGCTTCGACAATTTGAGACAGGGTGATTTGCTCCGCCGGGCGGCCCAGTTGATAGCCCCCCTGGGCCCCCCGCACGGAGGTGACCAGCCCGGCGGCGGCCAGGGCCTTTAAAATATTGGCGGCCATGTGGGGGGGCAGTTTGTGGCGCAGGGCCATCTCCCGGGCGCTGGATTGCTCCCGGCCGTTGCCCTGGCCCAGCTCCCCCAGCAGAATCAGCCCGTAATCCACTTTTTTCGACAGTTTCAGCATGTTCGTTCCCGTATGGGCTTCTTGCGGATGTGAAAAATGGCCTGAAAAAAATTTTCCCTGAAAAAGACCCCCCAAGGCGGCGGAGCCCATAACCGCCTTGGGGAGATGGCGTTCCTTTTCAATTCCCCTTCCCGTTTCACCCTCCGTACGGATTCTATGTGAGACCTTTGCAAAACCTATTTTTCCCCATCCCCCTGCCCCCTTCCCAGGGGAAGGGGGATGATTTTATTGGGAGGCTTCGCCCCCCATTCCCCCTTTCCACGGCAAAAACCCGGGTTATGCAGAGGTCTCTTATTTTCCACTCCTCGGTTTAAGCCTTCTTGTCCCTCTCCGCTGGGGAGGGACAGGCACCGCAGATGCCAGGGTGGGGTGCCGCATTCATTATGCCGCACTTAAACATACCGCACATAAACCGTGCTATTTAAAAACCTGAAAAAAGCACCGAATCGGTGCTCTTTAAATTACTCTATCGGGCGGGGGGGCTGGTGTCAACCCCTAGGCCACCCCCAGCTCGTGCCGCTTGAGGAAAGCGATGGCGTCTCGCAGTTCCGCGGCGGTTTCAAAGTCGAGGGCCTTGGCGGCGGCCAGCATTTGTTTTTCCAGCCGGGCGATTTGTTTGGCCAGGTCGGCTTCCACCGCCAGCAGGGGCGCGCGGTCCCTCACCGCCGAGGCGGCTTCTGGGCGGGCGGCCACCATGGAGGCCTCCACCGGGCGAATCACCGCCCGGGGGGTAATGCCGTGGGCTTCGTTGTAGGCCTGCTGAATGGCCCTGCGCCGTTCGGTTTCGGCCATGGCCATGCGCATGGATTCGGTGACGCGGTCGGCGTAGAAGATGACCCGCCCGTGCAGGTTACGGGCGGCCCGCCCGCAGGTTTGGATGAGGCTGCTAAAGGAGCGCAGGTAACCCTCCTTGTCGGCGTCCAGCACCCCAATCAGGGCCACCTCTGGCAAGTCTAGCCCTTCCCGCAGCAGGTTAATGCCCACCAGCACGTCAAACTCCCCCAGGCGCAGGTCGCGGATGATTTCCGCCCGCTCCAGGGTGTCAATTTCCGAGTGCATGTAGCGCACCCGCACCCCCAGGTTTTGGTAATATTGGGTCAGGTCTTCGCTCATGCGTTTGGTAAGGGTGGTGATCAGCACCCGGCTGCCCTGGGCGGCGGCCTGGCGGATTTCCTCCAGCATGTCGTCTACCTGCCCCGCCACGGGGCGCACGGTGATGGGGGGGTCCAGCAGGCCGGTGGGGCGGATGATGAGTTCCACCGCCTCGCCGCCGGTTTTCTCCAGCTCGTAGCCGCCGGGGGTGGCCGACACATAAATGGATTGGCGGATGCGGGCCTCGTATTCCGCAAACTTGAGGGGGCGGTTGTCCAGGGCGCTGGGCAGGCGAAAGCCGTGCTCCACCAAAGTGGTTTTGCGGGAAAAATCCCCCAGGTACATCCCCCGCACCTGGGGCATGGTGACGTGAGATTCATCCACGAAGAACAGAGAATTGGGGGGAAAGTAATCCAGCAGGGTGGGGGGGGCGCTGCCGGGGGCCCGCCGCTGAATCAGCCGGCTGTAGTTTTCAATGCCCTTGCAGGTGCCGGTTTCCTCCAGCATTTCCATGTCGAACCGGGTGCGGGTCTCCAGCCGTTGGTGTTCCACCAGCTTCCCCAGCTTTTTCAGTTCCGCCAGCCGCCCCTTCAGCTCCGCGGCGATCAACTCCACCGTTTCTGGAATTTCCTCTCGGGGAGAAACGTAATGGCTGGCTGGGTAGATGGCGGCCTTGGAGAGCAATTCCAGCTTGGTGCCCCTTAAGGGGTCCACCCGGCTGATGGCCTCGATCTCATCGCCAAACAATTCTATCCGCAGGGCGTGGTCGGCATCGGCGGGGAAGACCTCCACCACGTCGCCCCGCACCCGGAACACCCCCCGGTGGAAGTCGTAGTCGTTGCGGTCGTATTGAATTTCCACCAGCCGGGCCAGCAGTTTTTCCCGGGAAATTTTCTCGCCCACCTTCAGGTAAATCAACATGCCCTTGTAGGCCTCTGGCGACCCCAGGCCGTAAATGCAGCTAACGCTGGACACGATGATCACGTCTTCCCGCTCGAACAGGGCCCGGGTGGCCGACAGCCGCATCCGGTCCAGCTCATCGTTAATGGCCGAGTCCTTCTCGATGTACATGTCGGTGGAGGGCACATAGGCCTCTGGCTGGTAATAATCATAGTAAGAAACAAAATACTCCACCGCGTTATGGGGGAAGAACCCCTTGAACTCCCGATACAGTTGGGCCGCCAGGGTTTTGTTGTGGGCCAGCACCAGGGTGGGGCGCTGCAGCCGCTGAATCAAGTTGGCCATCACAAAGGTCTTCCCCGAACCGGTGATGCCCATCAACACCTGGTGCGGGCGGCCCTCTAAATAGCCCGCTTCTAATTGGTCCACAGCCTGGGGTTGGCCCCCGGCCAGGGCGTATTCGCTTTCCAATTGAAACGGGGGCATGGTTTTTCATCCTTCATGAAAAATTCATATTTCAATAAAAAACGAAAAATTTTAGGAGAAGTGCATCCTCATCAACCTGACAAGTATAAACCATTGGGCCCTGGAGCAGAACAGAGCATAGGGGCCAGCATTGAACATCCCCCCTTGCATTCAATGATCTGACCGTAAAATCAATGAATTTATTACATAAAACAGCACCCAAAAGAGAGTCGGTATATAGATGATATGATTAGCGACACATTATCAGAAAAAGGGTTCACCAATCGAAAAATTTTGATTAAAATATGAAGAATCCTTCTTTAAGAGGATTTGAAGGGTAATACGAGTGTTGACACTTCTCCTGAGAAGGAAAAGGATTCTTTAGCAGGATTGAACCGATGACCAGGGTGACACGCACATTGCGGGGTGATCGGGCGAATGGGGGGGATAGGCCATAACCCCAATGGAGCAAACCATGGTTAGCAACGAGCAAAAAGCCACCAACGATGTGGTGAACGAAAGCTTTGGGCGCTGCCTGATGAAGCCCGATTTTTTCGACCGCTTCTATGAGGTGTTTTTGTCCAGCAACCCGGTGATCAAAGGGTATTTTAAGAATACCGACTTCACCAAGCAAAAACAGTTGCTTCGCCAGGGGCTGTCGGCGGCATTGCTGTATGCCCGGGGCTCGGGCAGTGCCAAATTCTTGGTGGATAACATCACCAAAACCCACTCCCGCCACCAGCTAAACATTACCCCCGGTCTATATCCTTACTGGATAGACAGCCTGATAAAGGTGGTGGAGGATTGCGATCCCAAGTTCACCCCAGAATTAGAGAAGGAATGGCGACAGACCATTGCCATTGTGGTGGATCAAATCAAGGGCGGGTATTGACGACTTGATATTCTTTCTCGGATACGGTATGTTAGTTTAGCATATAATTAAAAAATGAATGATTTTGCGAGGCCGGAAGCAAGCACCCAATGCTTCGGCTTCATGCCGTTTCCAAAAGCACCCCTCCCTGGCGGCTGCGCCGCCCGTCCCTCCCCGTCGGAGAGGGACAATACGGTTTAGGCCAATGGATGCGGGTTTTATCAGTTCGGTGGGTGAAGCGGAAAAGAAGCAAGCACCCAATGCTTCGGCTTCATTCCGTTCCCCTCCACGAAGGGGCAGCCGCCTGAAGGGCGGCGGGGAGGGGTGTCGTTGGATCTACCCCCAGCCCCAATAAATGATGCGAATAAAGAAGACTGGGGGCGGCTGTTCCGGGGCCGATAACAATCCATCCGGGAAACAAAGAAGGATGAAAGGGGCGGCCCAGGAACGGGCCGGTGGTATTCCCCTCGATGCCAAGTATTCACCATGATTGTTTCACATCACCAAACTGAAGGAGAATATCCGGACATGAATCAACCCTCCCCCCAGCAAAGCGGTGTTTCCACCAGTTTTGGCCGCTGCCTGATGAAGCCCGACTTTTTCGACCGCTTCTATGACATTTTTCTGGCCAGCACCCCCACGGTAAAAGAAAAATTCAAGAACACCGACTTCTCCAAGCAAAAACAATTGCTGCGGCAGGGGCTGTCGGCCTCGCTGCTGTATGCCCAGGGATCGGGCAGCGCGAAATTCTTGGTGGATAACCTTCGCAAGACCCACGCCAAGGACCGGCTGGATATTCACCCCAGCATGTACCCTTTCTGGGTGGACAGCCTGATAAAAACCGTGGCCGAGAGCGACCCCAAGTTCAGCCCCGAGCTGGAAAAAGAATGGCGCCAGACCATTGCTCAGGTGGTGGACTACATCTCCGCCGGGTACCAAGCATAAGGTATTTTTTCTTTCATTTTTTCCTTTCTTTTTTGTTCATCTTACGGTATCTTTTTTTATCCTTTTTCCAACGGCGCCTGTCTGGCGCAATCCAGGTCAACATTCCGGGGCTCTAAACGAGCTCCCGGAATGTTACCGGGTTATTTTCAGTGGAAAGGGATGGTTTGATTGGGCCCAGGGGAAACCATGGGAAACCATGCTTGGCAAACCAAGTCTGGGAAGCCATAGAGAATGACCGCGGGGAATCATTGGCAGGGGTAGTCAACGACTGGGGCAAACAACCGGTAAGATGGGGATCGGTTGCCGCCAGGATATCACCCAAGGGAGGACACCATGACCCTTCAAAATCCTTACCTAGAAGCGGACGAGGTTCAAAAAAGCCTGGAGCGTTGCCTGACCTCGGCGAAATTTTTAGACCTGTTCGCCGTGAATCTGATTCACGAAAACCCCGATGTGTCCACCTACCTGGGGCATTTGTCTCCCCACAAGGCCAAATCCATTTTGCATCACGGGTTGGTGTGGGGGCTGCGGCTGGCCCACGACAGCCCCAGCGCCAAGCACGTGTTTCTACGGGTACGCGACGGCGTTCATAAGCAATTGGGGATTCCCAATCACCTGTTCGATGCATGGCTGGTGGCTGCCATTGCCGCGGCCAGGGTCAGTGACCCCCTGTTTACCCCGGATTTGGAATTGTTGTGGCAAAAAGTTCTGGGGCGGGTGGTGGCTTTTATGAAGGGCGAAGAGATGGATCAATGGGAGGAAGAGCCGAATCGGCTTGCCGGTTCAATGGCTCACTAACCCAGCTGATCGGAAGATTTGGAAGATTTGGAAGATTCGGAGGATTCGGAGGATTCGGAAGATTCGGAAGATATGGCTCGAAGCCATCGGTTAATCCCTATATCTGATCTGTTGATCAAGCCGAACGGTGTTAATAAATAACCCCCCAGATTCAAGCGGTTCCCCACAACATCTCACCCCTCCCCCTATGGGCGGTTGCCCGTTACTCGAAGCCCTCGGTGGTTCTTTACAACCGTTCGGTGGGTGAGGACAGGAATGGAACAAGCAACGCCCAAACGCCCTTGAACTCCCCCTCTCTTCGGGAGAGGGGGACGGGGGGTGAGGTCCAAATACTCGAATCCCCTGGCTATTCTTTACAACCGTTCGGTG